>Ga0308164_10000333_pt1 | contig 95204 bp, 73 predicted proteins | sample PhyTR2_FD_201031 | JGI IMG/M metagenome (GOLD analysis project Ga0308164, IMG submission 201031) | Phyllosphere microbial communities from UC Gill Tract Community Farm, Albany, California, United States - DLSLT.R2 | ecosystem: Host-associated > Plants > Phyllosphere > Unclassified | place: USA... | reverse complement strand
ACTCATTTCTAATTAGAATTTAAAGTGTGAGAAAGCTTTGTTAGCTTCCGCCATCTTGTGAGTATCAGATTTCTTTTTGTAAGCAGCACCTTCTTCTCTAGAAGCAGCTACTACCTCGTTAGCTAATTTCAAAGCCATTGACTTATCATTTCTCTTTTTAGAGTAAAGAATTAACCATTTCATTGCCATAGAAATTTTTCTGTCAGCTCTGATTGGCATAGGAATCTGGAAGTTAGCTCCACCTACTCTTCTAGAACGTACTTCTACGTGAGGCATTACGTTAGTTAATGCATCTTTCCAGATTTCAAGGGCAGTTTTTTCAGTTTCTCCTTTTTTAGTTTCTACGATATCTAATGCATCATAGAAAATTTTGAATGCGATAGACTTTTTACCATCTAGCATTAAGTTGTTTACGAATCTCGTTACCAATTGATCATTAAATTTTGGATCTGGTAACAACGGTCTTTTTTTCGCTTTTGTCTTTCTCATTGCTTCTGTACCTTATTTAATGATTATTTTTTCTTTCCTTTAGCTGGCGCAGCTGGTGCCTGACCTGGTTTAGGTCTCTTAGCTCCATACTTAGATCTTCTCTGTGTTCTTCCACTAACACCTGCAGTGTCTAGTGCACCTCTTACGATGTGGTAACGTACTCCCGGTAGGTCTTTCACCCTTCCGCCTCTTACCAATACTATCGAGTGCTCTTGAAGATTATGTCCTTCGCCCGGGATGTAGGCGTTGACTTCTTTTCCGTTAGAAAGTCTTACCCTAGCTACTTTTCTAAGTGCAGAGTTAGGTTTCTTAGGAGTGGTAGTATATACTCTCGTACATACACCTCGTCTTTGTGGACAAGAATCAAGGGCAGCTGATTTGCTCTTCTTGGCAAGCGTGGCTCTTCCTTTTCTTACTAATTGTTGAATAGTAGGCATTTAATTGCTTTTTATTTTAAGGTGCAAAAATAGTAATATTTTTTCAATTGACAAACAGTTATCTGTAAATAAACTGATTTATTAAAAATTAATTAACAGCGAGTTACGTTTAATCCATCAATCGGACCGTTATATTTTTATCCCAGTTAAATTTCCGGATATTCTGTTTCAAAAGTTCAAGATTGGCTGTATCAATAGAATAAATCGATACTTCCAGCCGGGCAACGGTTACTTTACTTGTAATCTGAAGTACCGCAGCCTTCTTCCAGTTTTTTGGAATATGCCCTTGAAGCCATGCATCATACACCACGGCTATTTCATATTTGTTTTTAAGGCAGTATTGGGTAAGGAAATCCTCAAATCTCTGATCAAAGACCCCTTTATTTTCATTAAAAGGAATGGTTTCTTTGGATCCTAAACCAGCAATATCCAATAAATGAATATCTGTATAATATGTAATCGCTCCAATATCGTTGGCTACTACTTTAGATGTATTATAATAGGTATGTAAAAATTTCGCCGACTGCATTTGCTGTTCATAGATGTTTTTTCCACCATTATCAATGATCTGGTGAGCAATCCAGCTTTTGTAGATCAACAGTAAAACATTCATTGCAATAAGCACACTGATTAAAATTTCTTTTCTGCAATACGTTTTAAAATTCATGAAAATATCTTTCACCTTTGGAATAAGCGCCATTGAAAAACCAACAAGAAGATAAGCTTCATAACGGAAGAGTCCTTTAAAATCAGCAAACATAGAATGGCAAATGATGGTAAGAGAAAATACGATGAGAAAAAAAATGTTTTCAACAGCTTCCCGGAATGTTTTGCTTTTGAGATCTCTATAGATAAAGACTACACACAGCATAACAGGGAAAAATCCTACTTTATAAAAACTTACATTCAATAAAAGGTTATCAACAACAATGGTCTTAACCTGCAATAAAAAATGGGAATCAAAACTCAGCTTCGTTCCTTTTACCACTACAGAATTAGGAAAAAAATAGCCGTCTTGCTGATAGTTAAAATAACAGAAAATAATTATCGGAATAAAACCTGCCAACAATACTCCGGCAGCATCCTTCCCTCTTTTAATCATCATCAAAACAAAAGCCAGTACCACAAAATAAAACATGCTTTCGAAGCGTATAAGACCCATGAGCAAGAGCGTACCATAAAATCCGGCAACCGCCCATTTATTGTGATCCCATTTGAGGAAACAATACATATTAACAATGAACAGAAATGCCTGAAAAATATGTTCCATCCCAGCCAGCAGCTGTAAATGCAGCACTGCAAAAAATGTTGTGAATAATACGGCTATAACTGTTTTTTTAACTTCATGAAAAACTTCTGCAAAATACAAGGAAAGAAAATAGAAAATTCCAACGCTGAAAATCATATTAAAATACAGCGGAATCTGGTCATTATTCCCGAATATTTTAATTAAAACACTGAGAATAAAAGTGAATAAAGGTGAAGATGATGTGGAAGAAAACTGATATTGCGTAATGCCCCAGACATCATGAAGTGCAAAATTTTTAGCTACTGCCAAATGAATATAGGCATCATCCAGAAGATACACATAATGTCCTTCCGTCTTTGAAACCGAGTTCATATAATATAATAAAAACACCACAAAAAAAGTGGCAAATGATATAACAAAACTCTTTAGTCCTATATTTCGGAATGACTGCATTTTAAGATCAATTATAAAAATATCAAAGATAAGTATCATCAATTATAAACCTTCGTTTTCGGTATAATATTTACTAAATTTGTGGTACACAATAAATAAACTATCTATATGAAGAACGCAAGTATTATCGGTTTACAGGAAACCGACTGTAAAAACATTTCAGAAAAACTTAATGTCCTATTAGCCAACTATTCAGTATTTTACCAAAATACGAGAGGTTCGCACTGGAACATCAAAGGGGATCAGTTTTTTACTCTTCACCCGAAATTTGAAGAGCTGTACAACAGCCTTGTTTTAAAAATTGATGAGATCGCTGAAAGGATTCTAACTCTGGGTGCAACACCTGCCCACAACTATTCTGATTATCTTAAAGTATCTACAATTAAGGAAAGTAAAGAAGTAAGTGACGGCACAAAAAGCGTTGAAAATATTTTAAATTCTTTCAAAGTGGTACTGGATATACAAAGAGAGCTGCTGGAAATTACTGATGCAGCTGGTGATGAGGGTACCAACTCCCAAATGAGCGACTATATTACAGAGCAGGAAAAAGAAGTATGGATGTATAATTCTTATTTAGGTAAATAATACTATCATCCGGATATTACAAAAAATCGTCTTACATTTAGGCGATTTTTATTTTTAATTACTATATTTGCGTTAAAATTACACAATATGCACGACGTACGACTAAACTCTATACTAGACAATGATTTCTATAAGATAACCATGCAAAATGCAGTGGTAAAGTTATTTCCAAGCTCCATTGTAAAATATGAATTCATTAATAGAGGAAAACATCATTTCCCGGCTGGTTTTGACGCCGCTTTGAGGGAAGCTGTCACCAAAATGGCTGAACTTAAACTGACGAAGGACGAAAAAAAATTTATGGCAAGAACCTGCCCATATCTGGATCTTCCTTATCTGGATTTTTTAGAAGGCTATCACTTTGATCCATCTGAAGTAAAAATCCACCAGGAAGGAAGTGACTTAACCGTTACGGTTGAAGGGCTTTGGTACAGAACAATTTTATGGGAAGTCCCTTTACTGGCTTTAATCAGCGAACTTCATTACGAAATGAACCATATGGAAAGAGACTCCAATGAGGTGGTGATGAGCAAAACGATTGAGAAAGCAGATTCACTGGCAAGGCTGGGGGTTACTTTCGCAGAATTCGGAACCAGAAGAAGACATTCTTATAAGGTACAGAACTTGGTTATGGAAGCCCTTACAAAAAAGAAAGAATCTACTTTCATAGGAAGCTCCAACGTTCATTTTGCAATGAAATACAACGTAAAACCTATCGGGACCCATGCTCATGAATGGTTTATGTTCCATGGTGCGGAATATGGCTTTAAAATGGCCAACGAACTGGCATTAGAACACTGGGTAGATGTCTACAGAGGGGATCTCGGAGTGGCACTTTCTGATACGTATACTACAGATGTTTTCTTTCAGCAGTTTGATAAAAAATTCGCCAAACTTTTTGACGGCGTACGTCATGACAGCGGAGATGCTCTTGAATTCGCAGACAAAACCATCGCCCACTACCAAAAGAACGGAATCAATCCTTTATTCAAATACATCATCTTTTCTGATGCTTTAAATCTTGAAAAAGTAGAAGAAATCACCAATTACTGTAAAGGAAAAATAGGCGTATCATTCGGCATCGGAACTAATCTTACCAATGATGTAGGGCTGAAACCGATGAATATTGTAATGAAATTAATCGGAGTACAGGCTCCTAATAAAGAGTGGATTCCTACAGTAAAATTATCTGATGAACGCGGAAAATATACAGGTGACCCCAAAATGATCGAATTGGCGAAAGAGTTTTTAAGAATTAAAGATTAGATTTCAGATAGATTCTATATTTTAGATGATAGACTTATAAAAATCAATAGTATGAAATTAAAAATCTATGTATGCCTTAGCGTTTTGATCGCCACATTATCTATTGCTCAGGCAAAAAAAGCAGAAAAGCCGGCATTCAATCAGGAGCTAGCCAATTCTTTGGGAGCGGATCAATATGGAATGAAAGCATACACCATCGTAATGCTCACCACAGGAACTACAAAGATTGAAGATAAGGCCAAGATGGGCGAATTGATGAAAGGCCATATGTCTAATATCGGGAAACTGTCAGGTGAAGGTAAAATTGTTGTAGCTGGACCATTTTTAGAAAAAAATAAAGAAAACTATCGGGGCATGTTTATCTTCAACACCAAATCCAAGGAAGAAGCAGAGCAATGGGTGAAAACCGACCCCGCAGTACAAGCTGGTGTTTTCAGTTATGAAATTTTCCCGTGGTACGGATCTGCGGCACTGCCTTTATATCTGAAATATCACGGAGAAATTGCAAAGGAAAACCCATAAAATGGGCTTTTACAGTAATTTTTCAGAGCAAGATCTGATTATAGCCTATACGAATCAAATTGATCACCAGGGTAAAGCAAATGAAGAAATCTTAGAAGAAATTGCAGCCAGAGGTTCTTTGGAAAATTTTCAAGCTATTATTGAAAATCAAAATAAAATACAAAACGAAAGAAATAGAGTGATCCGGGAGATTCATCAGTATTTTATGGATAAGCAATCACAAAATGAGTGTTTATCAAAAATAAAATCTGACATTCTATCCCGGGAGGATATTCACCTTTTAGTCCGAAAAAAATACAGCCAAATACATAAGAATGTTGAGAATTTAAGAGTTGATTCAAAAACAATATTATACAGTTTTATTGGTGCTATCATCGCATCAGTTATCAGTACAATTGTTATTCTTCTCCTTCTTTATCAATTTATTTTTCTGTCGGTGTTTGCTTTTGCTTTACTGATTCCTGCATATATTATAAATTATTGGATAATACGTTTAATGACGGGAAAAACCAGGGTTAATTTAGCGGTATTTATAGCATCATTTGTAGCAACCATCCTCAACTGTTTGTATTGCATAATAATATATCACTCTAATTATCAGTAATCTTCAGGATTTTCTCACTCTATTTTTTTTACATAAAAAAGGTAAGAGTAAAATTTACATTCATTAACAATAATAATGTAAATTCATACATCAAAAAAATAATTAATCTAATAGGCCCTAGAGAGATTTAAATTAATAACCAACAATCACTTTATGAAAAAAACGACATTAACCTTCTTTCTTATTCTCACAGCAAACATAGTTTTTGGACAAACTGTTCCCAAAGAATACATCGATAATGTAAAAACGGCTGAATCACTTTACAATGCCAAGGATTTCAAAAATTCTGCCAGTAAGTATTCGGAAGCGTTTAAATCTAACGGTTGGAAAGCATCTTTAAATGACAGGTATAACGCAGCATGCTCCTGGGCAATGGCATCCGTACCAGATAGTGCGTTTTCCCAACTAAACAGGGCTGCGGTAAAATTTACTAATTATAACCATATAACAACCGATACAGACCTTACAATTTTACATACTGACAAGCGGTGGAAGCCACTAATTGAAAAAATCAAACAAAATCAGGAAAAAGCAGAAGCAGGTTTGAATAAACCACTAGTCGCAAAGCTTGGTGAGATTTATAATGAAGACCAAAAGTACAGGCAACAAATAAATGATATAGAAAAAAAATACGGTGCAGACTCAAAAGAAATGCAAGAGCACTGGCAGCTTATCAATAAAAAAGATTCATTAAATCTCATTGAAGTAAAAGCCATTCTTGATAAATATGGATGGGCCGGGCTTGATGTTGTAGGCGGACAGGGAAGCACTACCTTATTTCTAGTTATTCAACATGCAGATCTTGCGACACAGGAAAAATATTTACCAATGATGAGGGATGCTGTAAAAAATGGCAAAGCAAATGCCGGTAGTTTAGCTCTCCTTGAAGACAGAGTAGCGTTAAGACAAGGCAAAAGACAAATTTATGGCAGCCAAATCGGACGTAATCCAGAAACCAAGGCCTATTTTGTGTCTCCTTTGGAAGATCCCGACAATGTAGATAAGAGAAGGGCAGAAGTTGGACTTCCTCCGTTAGCAGAATATGTAAGTAACTGGGAAATCAAATGGGATGTGGAGCAATATAAAAAAGACTTACCTAAACTGGAAGAAAAGAAAAAATAAAAATCCCCCATTATATAAAAACATCATTTCTGATCTGTTGTCCGAAGAATTCTACATTAGAAATCCTTCTTGTATGACATTTGATTAATATCACTGAATAAAATTATAAATAAATCGCTATGTACCATCATGGTGATTTATTTTTTACTACCTTAGAGGTTCATTTCCAGATTAATACAAATTAAAACCAACAAAAAATTAATTCCATGAAAAAGAACTCAACAAAACTTTCAAGAACAGAACTGAAAGAGGTATTCGGCGGGTATTTATATCCGGCACCATGCCCAGGAGGATGCCCCGGCGAAGCCATGATTAAATGTCCTGACGGCTCCACCACTATGACTAATTTTATATGCATGGGGAATAGATGCGAACCGGCCGCCATGTGCAAACCATTGGTACTTGAGCCTTTTCCTGATCCGGTTATCATTCCATAATCTGATCAACACTAAAAAAGTGAGCTTCCGGCTCACTTTTTTAATTATTAAAGAAATTATTCTTTGGGTTTTCAAAGCAATACACTGCTGATGACAGGTTTTTATTATCTTTAAATAAACAAAACCCGCCATGAAAACCATTGAAGAAGTTCTGCAAAAACTGGATGCTATCATCATCTGGTGTAAAGAAAACCAAAGCCCTGCCGGATATTTTGCCTGTACGTACCGGATTATGACCGCTCAGGTATTAAAAGGAATTCAACAGAAAAAATTTGAAGACAATCCCAGAATGACCATGCTTGACCTCGCTTTTGCGCAGCGATATCTGGATGCCTGGGAAAACTACAGTAAGGGCCAAAAATGTTCAAACGCCTGGTATCTAGCTTTTGAAGCTGCAAAAAATAAAAATCTTCTCATCCTACAGCATATTTTCTTAGGAATGAATGCCCATATCAATCTGGATCTTGGAATTTCAGCGGCCTCTGTTATGCCCTACAGAAAAATCAATCCGTTAAAAAAGGATTTTGAAAACATCAATACCGTGATTGCTTCCATCAATCAGAAAGTGCAGGATTCTTTGAACAAAATCTGTTATCCTGTTGATCTGATTGATAAACTTTCTAATGGCAAAGATAATGTAGTGCTGGATTTTGCAATCTCCAGAGCCAGAGAAACTTCCTGGGCTACAGCGGTTATCGCTTCCAATACTCCCAAATTTTTACAGGAATCTGTCATTACTATTGTAGATTATGCCGCGGCTAAAGTAGCTACTCAAATATTAAATCCAAAGCTCCTCACCCCCGCTTTAACGAAAGAATTAAAGAAATGCGAGAGCAGTGATGTAGTGAAAAACATTGAAATACTAGCATCAGCGAAAACTGTTTAATCACAAAAAATTGCCGGAACAATTAATTGTTCCGACAATAAAAAAAAACTAACAAGGGTATTTAAAACTTATTCAGTTTCAACATATTTTTTACGGTAGGCATAGTAAAATAGTATCGGCAGTATGGTAAATGATAAGAGCATACAGATAATTAATCCTCCTACAATCATAATAGCCAGCGGCTTTTGAATTTCAGAACCCATTCCATTGGATATGGCTGCCGGGAATAATCCCATCGATCCCATTAATGCAATCATCACAACCGGACGAATCCTGCTTTTTACCCCTTCTGCAATGGCTTTCTTAAGCGGTATTTTATGCTGTAAATTTTCTTTCATCACTCCAATCAGTACAATTCCATCAATCGTAGCGACTCCGAAAAGGATAATAAATCCTATTCCCGCAGAAATCCCGAAAATAGTGCCCGTTAACCAAAGGGATAAAAATCCACCGATAAATGCAAATGCCAGCGTTACCGAAGAGATCAGTGTATCTTTCATATTTCCAAAATTGAAATACAGCAGCATCAGAATAAGCACCAATGAGATAGGAACTACCATTGCCAGTTGTTTTGCGGCTCTTTCCTTACTTTCAAATTCTCCGGCCCACGTCATTTTATGATTATTGGGAATGTGAACATCTTTTGCCACTTTCGCTTTTGCCTCTGCAATCGTACTTCCCAAATCACGCCCTTCAATATTGAATCCTACTCCAATATATCTGCTGTTTCCTTCACGGTAAATAAATGAAGGACCGGTATGATAATCGATGGTGGCGATTTCTTTCAGCGGCACTTTTTTATTGTCTTTAGTCGGAATCAGGATATTCCCTATTTTTTCAGGATTGTCACGGTACTGTTTTTCAAATCTGAGCATGACATCAAACATTCTTTCTTCTTCGTAGAACTTTGTTGCTGCCTGCCCGCCGATCGTCATTTCAATGACCGCCTGGGCATCTGCGGTAGAGACTCCGTATTTGGCCATTTTAGAGTCGTGAAGCTGAATTCTTAATTCCGGAAGTCCGATATTTTTAAAAACATTGACATCAGCAATTCCCGGGACTGTTTTAATGGAATTGGCGACCTGATTGGCATAATTTTCAAGCTGGAAAAGGTCGTTTCCAAAAATTTTGATCACCAGGGGAGCTTTTACACCTGCAACATATTCTTCAACATTATCCTGAATCGGCTGGCTGAATCCAAAATTGATTCCCGGATATTTTTCCAAGGACATTCTCATTTCTTCCAGAAGATCGTCTTTTGATATTTTCTTCTTCCACTCACCTACCGGCTTCAGCTGAATATTAAATTCAATATTAAAAAAACCGGTAGGATCTGTTCCGTCGTTGGGGCGCCCGGTCTGAGTCATGACAAACTGTACTTCATCATACGTCATTAAGATCTTCTTCATTTCTTTCGTCAACCGTACCGATTCATCCAGATTGACGCTGTTGGGAAGGGTGGCCCGGACATAAATCGCCCCTTCATTCAGCTTGGGTAAAAATTCTGAACCATAATTGGAAAATTTCCATCCGCAAATTGCCAGCAACATGATAAAACCAAACATAAAGCCTTTGCGGTAACGATCACTGAACTGGTAAAATTTAAACATGTTCACTCTAAAGAAACGGGAAATGAAATTCTCTTTTTCTTCAATATTTTTGGTGAGTAAGAGTTTACACATCGCAGGAACATAGGTTAAACTAAGAATTAAAGAACCTAACAATGCATAGCCTAATGTAAATGCAAGAGGAGAAAACATTTTTCCTTCCACTTTCTGGAAAGAGAAAATAGGCATCAGTGCTACGATCAGAATCAGTAATGCAAAGAAAATATATCCGGCTACGCTGCCAGCGCTTTTCTTGATGATCCCAAGTTTGGACATTTTATTGAAACGTTCCAGTCCAATCTTTTTTGCTTTGAGCTCGAGGGCAACAAAAACATGCTCCACAATCACCAGCGTTCCTTCGAGGAGCAATCCAAAATCAAGCGCTCCCATTGAAATTAGGTTAGCGGGAAGTCCCTGAATTTTCAGCATAATGATCGCAAACAAAAATGCCAGCGGAATAACTGATGCAACAATAAATGTAGTTCTCCAATTGTATAAAAAGATAAATACAATGATGGAAACAAGGATAATTCCTTCTACCAGGTTTTTGGAAACAGTATGCACGGTGGTATTCACCAGTTCTGTACGGTCGATAATGGGAAGAATTTTAACATCACCCGGTAATTCACCACCGTTTAATTCTGTAATTCTATCTTTCAGCCTTCCAATCACTTCACTTGGGTTTTCACCACGAAGCATAATAACGATTCCTTCTACAACATCATCTTCTTTATTGTAACCTACCTGCCCCAGTCTTGGTTTCGCCGAAACCTTCACTTCAGCCACATGTTTTACTAAAATAGGTGTCGATCCTTTTACCTCAATCTGAATATTTTCAATATCCTCCTTACTTTCCAACAAACCGATTCCACGGACCACATACGCCTGATCGCCTTTTGAAACTACATCTCCACCGACATTGATATTGCTTTTCGAAACGGCTTCATACACATCCAGCGGCGACAAATCATAATTGTGTAATTCGGTTGGATTGATTTTAATCTCGTACGTTTTTTCTTCTCCGCCAAAGCTTACCACATCAGCCACTCCGGGAACTGCGAGCAATTCTCTTTCAATCACCCAATCCTGGATAGAGGTTAATTCTTTAATCGGCAGCTTACTTTTAATAATATACCGATAAATTTCGCCTGTGGCTCCTGACGGAGGCTCTATACTGTAATCGGCACCATCTGGAAGTTTCACATTTCCTAATCGGTTGGATGCATATTGCTGGGCATAGAAATTGTCTACGTGATCATCAAAAATCACCGTCACAACAGATAACCCAAATAATGAGATGGACCGTACTGAAGTTTTATTCGGTATCGTGTTCATTTCCTTGGAAATCGGGAGCGTAACGAATTTTTCAATTTCTTCTGCACTTCTTCCCGGCCATTGGGTGATCACCCTCACTCTGGTATTCGTTACATCAGGAAAGGCTTCGATTGGTGTATGGATATAAGAATAGATCCCTCCGGCCAACAACAGAAATGTCCCCAACAGAACGATTAAAGAATTTTTCAACGAGAAAGAAACTATATTCTGGACAAATTTTCGCATTACTTCGTAGGATTATTGGATTGGTTTTTCATGTTTTCGTAGATGAGCAATCCGTTGGAAGCAATTACGGTTTCGCCCTGCTTCAAATCTCCTTCTACATAAATATTCCGGCTGTTGGAAGCCACTTCAGTTACTGCTCTTACTTCCAGTGCACAGTCTTTTTTATAGACAATCACGTAACTTTGGTTGTTATCAAAAATCAATGCCTTTTCCGGGACTGCCAGTGCCATTTTATTCTGGGCATTTACCGGAAGTACAATATCTGCAGACATTCCCGGTCTCAGCCTCATATGGTTATTATCCATAATGATTTTAGCTTTCAGCACCCTTTCATTTTCATTGAAAACCTGTGAAATGGAATTGATTTTCCCTGAAAAATTTTCGTCAGGATACGCCAGCGTTTTTACTACTACAGGCTGATCAACATATACATGCCTCATATTGGTTGCATACACATTGGCCATTACCCAAACCTTATCCAGATTTGAAATCGTGAAAAGCTGATCACCTCCGGCTGTTACAGGCATTCCGTTGGAAATGTTTTTTGAAATAACATAGCCATCTGCCGGGGATTTAATCTGAATTGTGCTGTTGCCCGCAGAATACAACTCTCTATTTTTTCTTATTTTCAACACATTAGACTGCAGAATTTCCACTTCTGATCTGGCTTCCTGCAAGTCTTTCTGGGAAGCAATATCATCTTTATACATGGATTCCACAGAGGCCAATTTTCTTTTGGCAACTGCCAGTTGTGCCTGTAAAGTTTTGGTATCATCCTGCATTTCATTTACGGAAACACTTTTTACAGAAGCCAACACCTGCCCTTTCTTTACATAATCCCCCAGTGAAAAATAGGTTTCCGTCACCACTCCGTCTACAAGGCTTACAAAAGGAACGGTTTTATCAGAATTGCTTTCCACTTCGCCAGTCAGAGTAATGCTTTCTTCTATGGGGAGCATGGCTACTTCTGCCAGCTTCAAATCTTTTTTAAGCTCTTTACCAATGCAGTAATTTTGAACTCCTGGTTCTTCATTTTTTTCTTTTCCGGCACAGCCTGTGAGAGCAATCATTGCCAAAAAGCCCATTGCTGCCATATATTGAGTCGATTTCATTTTCATATCTATAGATCTTGTCCCACAGCATACTGCAGGTTTTCGTAGTATTGATTTAATTCTTTTTTGGTATCCAGGATGATCATTTTATTGCTGATATACGTGTCCAGGAAGTCCATATATTCCAGCATACTTATATTTCTGAGTCTGAAATTTTTCTCATGACTGGTGAGCAGACCATCTAAAGTGGTTTCGTATAAATCATCAATCTCATGAGAGATTTGCTGGGTTCTGATGTAGTTCTGAAACACCGAAACAATTTCATTTTCCGATTTCAGAATATTCTTACAGGTTTCATATCCGGATTTGGTAATTTCCAATTTTGCTTCCTGAATATTCCCCTTATTCCGGTCGAAAACCGGAAGATCAAATGACACGCCCAATCCAATAAAATCTTTCATGATATTTCCTCCGCGATCGTAGCCTAAAGACAGCGCAATATCCGGTGTCTTTAAAGCATTCTGTAATTCCAGATTTTTCTGTGCATACTTTTCTTTATTTTTCGTCAGTAAAATATCCGGGCGGTTTTCTTTGGCGATATCCATCCATTTGGACAATTCCAGTTCTGAGATTTGTTTATCCGGCATTTTAAGCGGATCTGAAATCACAATATAAGATGAAGAAGGAATGATAAGCAGTGCTTTCAATTCTGCCTGCTGCTCTTCGATGTCCTGATGTAAGGAAATCAGCTTTTTCTTAAATTCAATTTCCTGGGCTTTCAGTCTGATGTATTCAGATTTGCTGATATTTCCAAGGTTCAATTGATTCTGATAGGATTTCGTTAATTTCTCAATAGAAGAGATCTGGTTGTGATATAATTTCTGCTGCTCCTGATTGTATATCATTTCGGTTATGGTATTTCGCAAGAGTTTTTTGAGCTCACGCAATACTTCCTGGAGTTCATATTTTTCTCCATCCACTTCAATCTTCTGAAGTTCAATATTCTTTCGTCTTTTTCCGGTGGTTTGTATTACCTGCTCTATTTCAGCAGAGATCTGAGTGTTTTTTCCCCAGTTTCCTATCAAGGCAGGCTGTTGTTCAATATCGTAGGTACGCCATAAATTGACTTCACTGATGCTTAGTTTTGGATTCGGCCAGAATTTAGCCTGTACGACACGGGCTTCTGCCTGAGAAATCTCAAGTTTCTGGCTGATAAGATCCAGATTGTTTGCAATAAAGATTGATTCAGCTTCTTTTCTGCCGATCGATACAGTATCCGAAATCTGCGCTGAAAAGAAACCGAAAAAATGAATGTACAATACGGTAAAAATAATTTTCTTCAAGGTCTCATATTTAAGACCACAAAGCTATTTCCTGTACATTAAAGCCCAATTCAAATAGAATTAAGATTGGATTAGGCCCACATTAGAGTTTGATTAGAGCGTCCCGGATACTTTGGGAAATGTAAGAGAAACCGTAGTTCCACGGCCGATGACAGAATTAATTTTCATGTCAATATGATGGTGATCAAAAATACTTTTAGAGAGCGAAAGTCCAATACCGCTGCCTTTTACATTGTCAACATTTTTTCCTCTGTAGAATGTTTCTGTTATTTTATCGAGATCATCTTGGGCAATTCCCTTCCCCTGGTCTTTAATCTCTATCTGCAATTGATGGTTAGTTTCCAGCAATGCGATGACAATCGGATGGTGATCAGAATATTTAACAGCATTTTCCACAAGATTATACAATGCCAGATACAGCAGCGTTTCATTTCCCGGAAACTCCAGCAATGCAGCTTCGGTAACCCGCAAATCGATGGTAATGGAACTGTTATTTTCCAACGCTTTAGGATGTAGTTTTTCATAAATTTTCCAAACCAGTTCATCAATCCGTACCTGCTGATGAGATTTTTCAAGCTTGGTCAACCCCGACATCAGTAGAAGATTATTGAGAATATTTTCAATTTCATATACATTTTCCAATGATTCTTTAACCACATTTCTGTATTCTTCCGGGGTTCTGTCTTTTTGGGCAAAGACTTCCAGATTCCCTGAGATGGCAGCCAAAGGTGTTTTAAATTCGTGGGAAACATAATTGATAAAATTCTGCTGCACTAAGATACTTTCAGAAATTCTGCCCAATAATTTATTGTACGACTTAATAAGTTCATCAATTTCATCATGGGTATTGGTAGAAGTAATTGCTTTAGAAATATCGTTATATTCTACATTATTGATCCGCTCAACCACATTAGAAATCGGCTTGTATACAATTTTAGAAAGATATCTACTCAAAAAGTAAATCGTCAGAAGCCCAATGATCAGTACAGACAGCATAATCACCGAAAGCCTGATCATCTGTGAGGTAAAAGAACTGCTTGATGATTTAGCAAAGACCACAAAATTCCCCTGGTTATCCGGATAAAAAATACCATAGTAAAAATTATTATCTGCCATAAACTGTACACTCTTACTGTTTCTTGCAATCCTCAGATGCTGCAGTTTAATATTTTTATCATTCAGGTTTTGTCCGAAAGTTACCTGATTATTCTGATCATATACAGCAACCTGTTTATTTTCAATCAGATGAGTATATTCCCGTTTTATCTGGGCATGCCTGTCTTTTGGAAGCTCATCTTTTTCAAGATAATAAATAGCAGAAACAAGTGCTGTGTTTTTCAACCTTTCAAAATAAGAAATCTTCGTACTGTCATAATACGCAAGGAAAATAATCCCAAAAGTAACGATGGAAACAATGCCGAATGAAAGGCTGGAAATAAGAGTAAATCTGTTTCTTAATGTCATTGTTAATCTTTAACCAGATAACCTGTTCCTTTTACCGTATGAATAATTTTTTGTTCTGTCTCATCAATCTTATTCCGGATATAGGAAATATAGACATCCACGACATTCGTGGTACTGTCAAAATTAATTCCCCAGACATTATGTAAGATCTGAGTTCTGCTCAATACCTTATTTTTATGCTCCATCAGAAAAGTCAAAAGTTTATATTCTGTAGGAGAAAGTTCAATTTCTTTATCATTCTGAATCACTTTATGAAGATTGGTATCGATCCTGAGATTTCCACATGACAGAAGTTCTGCATCATCCTGGTAACTCAATTTATTCCGTCTTGTGAGTGCCTTTATTCTTGAAATTAATTCTTCAAAATGAAAGGGTTTTGATAAATAATCATCCGCCCCCAGATCAAGCATTTTTATTTTATCATCAGGACTATTTAGCGCACTTATAACCAGAATTGGGGTATAGTTTTTTTTGAATCTGATCAGCTGAGTCAATTGCATTCCATCCATTCCCGGAAGCATAATATCCATTAGAATGATATCAAAATCATAGGAATTGATAAAATCACGCGCCTTTTCCCCTGAGTCTGCAAGCACAATCTGGTAACCTACTTCTCCCAATCCTTTTACAAGAAATTTGCTGATGCGATCATCATCTTCAACTAACAAAATATTCATACGTCCAGAAATTTCCTATAAATATAATGATTCAAAAAAATAAGTCTGCATCAAATGCATTATAAGAATCTATTTTAATGAAATCTTAAGCTGTGATAGTTATTCCAATAAATTTTTACACCCGGCTTTTTTTCATAATTTTGAAAGATGGAGCTGACTTATTTAATTATTGGATGTATTGCCGGAGGAATTCTGGGAGCGATTATCATCTATTTTGTACTGAAATCTTCTATGGTCTCAAGAAATTCTTATGATGAACTGAACAATGCATATATTAAAAGTACATCAGATCAGGAAAATGCCAACCTTAAAATTCAGGAATTGCATCGCACGATCAGTGAGGAAAAAGAATTGAGTTTACAGCAAACTGATCTTTTCAATGACCTTAAAAATGAGTTTGCCAAGATCTCAGCAGAATATTCATCGGTAGTTACTCAATTTCAGGAATATAAAAATATTAACATAAAGCTAAACGCTCAAATAGATACACTTTTAACCGAAAAACAGGATGTTTTTGCCAAAAACGCCGAACTTATCGCAAAAAATGAAGGATTACAACAATCCCTTACCACCCAGAAAGAGGAAATCACCAAAATTCAGGATGCCTCTAAACTGCAATTTGAAAACCTTGCTAATAAAATACTAGAAGAAAAATCTGAAAAATTCACGACCCTTAATCAAAACAATTTAAAAACAATCCTTGAACCTTTTCAGGAAAAAATTGCCGATTTAAAAAACCGGGTCAATGAAGCCTATGAAAAGGAAAATAAAGAGCGTTTTTCCCTAGCAGAAAAGGTAAAAGAACTTGCTGAACTGAACCAGCAAATCTCTGAAGACGCCAAAAAGCTGACAAGAGCTTTAAAAGGAGAAAGCAAAACCCAGGGAAATTGGGGTGAAATGATCCTGGAAAGCATTCTTGAAAAATCAGGTTTGGTAAAAGGCCGGGAATATTTTCTTGAGCACGAACTCCGTGATGAAGACAATAAAGCGCTGTTTTCAGAATTTTCAGGTAAAAAAATGCGTCCGGATGCCGTGATAAAATACCCGGATGAAAGAAATGTAATTATCGATTCCAAAGTATCTCTTACTGCATTCACAGAGCTGGTGGATGAAACTGATCAGGATATTTATATGATTAAGCTGAATCAACATTTGTCTTCTATCAAAAACCACATCAATCAGCTGAGCCAGAAAGCGTATGACGATTATGGAAAATCTCTGGACTTCGTGATGATGTTTATTCCAAGCGAACCTGCTTATATTGCTGCCATGCAGGCAGATCCAAACTTATGGAACTATTCGTACGACAAAAGAATCCTCTTACTGAATCCAAGCAACCTGATTACTTCGTTAAAGCTGATCGCAGACCTTTGGAAACGCGAGTATCAAAATAGAAACTCCATGGAAATTGCAGAACGGGGGGCAAAGCTCTATGATAAATTTGTAGGGTTTGTGGACAATTTAGAAAAAGTCGGGAGAAATCTGGATCAGGCTAAAAACGTATATAATGAAGCCTATAAGCAATTATCTACAGGAAATGACAATCTTGTGATCCAGACCCAGAAACTGAAATCATTGGGAATTAAAAATAAAAAAGACCTGCCTCAAAGTATGATCGACAATTCTCAGGTTTATCTTGAGAATGATGATGAATAGTAAATTCCTTCTTTTAAAAGAGATCATTATCAGATCAAAAAATATTTTCCCGGCAGAAGTCGGGACTTTTATAGGTCTGTTTTTTTAACTTACCTGCTTATTTTTTTCTAACAGCTAAAGAAGTCTACTAATAAAATTTACATAATTTTGCAGCATGCTAATAGAAAGTCTTCAGAACGATAAAGTAAAATACATCACTAAACTTATTACTGATAACCGATTTCGTAAAAAATCCAAAGTTTTTACGGTAGAAGGGCAGCAGGAAAATGAAAGAGCACAGCAATACAGCTTTGAAGCCGTAGAGTTTTTTGTCTGTGAAAGCATTTTTAAAGGGAAAATTCCTCAGGGAAAGATCCATCATGTAAGCGAAAAGGTGTATGAAAAAATAGCATACCGTGGAAGTTCAGAAGGAATTATAGGAATTTACCATACCAAAGAATCGGAATTATCTTCTTTTAACCCAAAAAATAATTCTACGGTTATTATTGTTGAAGGGGTGGAAAAGCCGGGAAATCTCGGGGCAATCTTAAGAAGCTGTGAAGCATTTGGAATTGACGCTTTGATTGTAGCAAACGGAAAAGCAGACTTTTATAATCCCAACGTAATCCGATCAAGCGTAGGATGTCTGTTCGGAATGGAAATTTTTGAAGCTGAAAATGATGAAACTTTAGAATTTTTGCAGAAAAACAACTTTAATATCTACACCACTTTAATGGATGACAGCGCAGAAGATGTGTATAAAAGAGATTTCAACCAGCGTTCTGCTGTTCTTTTTGGAACCGAGCATTCAGGTTTAAGTGATTTCTGGATTGGGAAAGGGAAAAATACATTAATCCCCATGGCCGGAAGCATTGATTCTTTAAATCTAAGCAATGCTGTTGCCATTACCTGTTATGAGTCTTTGAAACAGAAGAAGGGATAAAGGAAAATTTAGATAGATATTAGATTTCAGATATCTGATTTTTGATCTGGTAACATTTGTTAGAATATATTCCTACAAAGAATCTACTAAGATAAAAGCATAAAAAAACCGCTTCACAAGGTGAAACGGTTCTTTTATTTGTTAAGCGTGAGCTAGAATTATTTCTTAGCAGCTTCTTTAGTTGCATCTTTAGCAGCTTCAGCAGCACCTTTAGCAGCATCAGCAGCTCCTTTAGCAGCATCACCAGCAGCAGCAGCAGTAGCTTTAGCAGCATCACCAGCAGCAGCAGTTGTAGCAGCAGCAGCATCTTTAGTTGCACCAGCAGCAGCAGTAGCAGCAGAATCTACAACGTGAGCAGCAGAATCAGCAACAGTAGCAGCAGAATCAGCAACAGCTACAGCAGCAGAATCAGCAGTTCCTTCAGTAGAAGTAGCTTCAGTTTTTTTACAAGCAACTAGAGAGATTGCAGCGATAGCAGCTACGAATAATGACTTTTTCATAATAAATTAAATTTAATTTTGTTAATATTGTTTTTTAAAATTTTCTTCTGTTCTGTTATTTGAACAAGACAAAGGTATAGCAGATAGAAAAGTTGTTTATGAAAAATAATTGTAATACCTTTGTAAAATAGTTTTACAATTAAATATAACTGATAATCAATAATTTAATTATTTAAAATAAATTGACAGATTTAGATCTATTGCATTTTGAGCAACTGAAAAAGGATGTGCAGGCTCAATATCTGAAAGAATATACTCCTTCCCATGATGATATTTCAAAATGGAAAGGAATTGATATTATATATTTCCAGGAAGACCTCCGTAAAAAAGCCAAAGGCAACATCAGCGAAAAATCTTTTTATACCTATTTCAAAAATTCCCCGGTCACTAAAATCCCAAGAATTGATATGCTCAATTTATTGAGTATTTATGCGGGTTACGATTCATGGTATGAATTCAAAAAACAGCATCTTTTTTCTGGAGAATTGCTTCAGGAAGATCCTGATTTGAGTAATGAAGAAGTGAAAGAATTAGAAGAAACTGTTGCTCAATCGCCTGTTTCTCTAAAAACAGAGATTCAGCAGGTTAAAACTGATTTCAAACCTGAGGAAAACTTTGATTTACAAAAATCAAATCCTGAAAATCAAATAGTTAACGAAAAGAAAAATATTGAACCCAACCCCGTAATTATAAAGCCAAATAAAAACTTTTTTAAGAAAAACATTTGGGCAATTGTGACCACGGTGCTTATTTCAATAACAGGACTTCTAGGATTTAAGGATGAGATTTTTTCAAAAACCTATAAATACTGCTTTACAGACGCCGACAGAGGGACTTCCGTTATCAATACCCTTGAAATCAGGGTAATGAAAGAAAATGAGTCGCCTTTGATCTATAAAATAAAACCTGGAGAATGTTTCTACTATTCTACAAAAGATAAAAATCTGATCATGGAGATTAGTGCTCCCTTCTACGAATCTTTAAAGGTCAACAGAAGCCTTGAAAATGCTCCGGGAGAGGAATTGATCGAGATGAAGCCTGATGATTACAAAATGGCCGTTAATTATTTCTCGGTAAAGGATGCCAATGGAAATCCTGAACTTCTTAAACAGAAAAGAAGTCAACTTGAAAACTTAATCAGCAGCAATGCCGTTATCTATCAGGTATATGACAATAAAACCTACGGTATTGAACGTCTGGACAAACAGAAGTACATTACGTTAGTGACTACCCCTACCACCTCATTGAAAAACCTTACTGTCATTGAGATGAAAAAAGACATCAATGGGAAAATAATATCTATTAAATTCAAAATAGCAAGTACAGATGAAAAAAATAAATAGTTTTTTAATGTTTACCTTAATGCTTCTCGCTTTGGCTTCCTGCAGTAAAAATAAAACTGAAGCAAGCGATCTGGATAAACTAAGAAACAGCAACAATACCAAAAGCTATCCCGCCGTGCAGATGGATAGTATGCAAGCCGTCAATACTATTACCAAACAAAAAGTACAGGAACTTCTGGACCTGTCAACCCTTTATCTGTCGGGTAATAGAAATACAGAAATTGATACGGTAATCTATTCTCAAATGGAAAGCTATTTCCATAAGCCTGATACGCTTACTTTCAAAAAACTGTTCAGAGAATTGGACAGTCTGAAAGTAAAGACCGTAAAAGTGAATAAATTAAATGTTTATAAGGAATTTTATAAGCAGGATACGCTGGATTACGCAAAGTTTAATGTAGAATATTTCGACAGTAAAAACAGATCCCTTGGAATCTTTGAGAAAAATGCCCAATATATACTTCTTTCAACAGCTAAAGCAAAAAATGAATTTAAATTTTACTTCCTTGACTTTTACTCTTCACCATTAAAGAAAGACAGTACTTCGGTGGGAGTCACCAAGTAATCTAATGGAATATCATGTTCCCAGACATCCTCAATGATTTCGTCGGGAGTAAAGTAATTCACCCCAATTTTTTTTGAGTATTGGGGGAGATTTTTAAAAAAGTTATCGTAAAAACCTTTACCATAGCCTACTCTATTTCCTTTTCTATCACAGTATAGCAAAGGAGTGATGACATAATCAAAGTGGTTTTCACCGGAATCTTCGCTAGAAACCGGCTCTGAAATCCCCCAGCTATTGATTTCAAATTCCGTATCAGGAAAGATTTCCACTGAAATTAATCCATTGGCAATTTTAGGCACATACACACGGATATTTTGCTGTAAAAAATACGTTATGAATACTTTGGTATTAATTTCATTAAACTTCTCAATCGGGATGAAAACATGGATTTTCTGCCCTTCTGTTGGGTTAAAATAATCAATAAACTTTTTAAAAATTTTACCAGATAACAAGAAAGCCTCATCGGAAGACAAGGCTTTTCTTTTTTGCATGTATTTTTTTCTAAGCTCAGCTTTTAGCATGTTCAAATCATTTTTACTTATAATTTACACAAAACATACAGATTACTTCAAGATGCAGCGTCCTACATCACTAAATTATGCGTTTTCTGAATTCTGTGCTATTTTATACAATTTGTCAGATAAACGAACTCTGAAAGGAAGTTCAAAGGTAATCTGATCTCCTTTTTTTGCAGTTTCACAAGGATTTCCATTGGCATAGATTTCTGTCATCGTAAATTCCTGTTCTCCAGTAGTAGGACCTGAAATCAATACTTTATCCCCTACTGAAAGTTCTTTGTTTTCAAGTAGAAACTGTGCAATCTTTGATTTTGTATAATAATGTTCTGCTTTCCCTATCAGTGTTTTTTTGACAGTTATTTTCTGACGAACATTTTTTGTTATTGCTTTAGCTAAAGGTTTATCTGGTAAATCGCCTGATTTTTTGAATTTCAATGCTTCAGATTTTCCTTTTCTAAATACTTTATTTCCAACCTGCAGTCCGCTTCTTAATTTCACCTGTTCCTCTAAAGGTAAATGGGTAATGTCAAGACATTCTGTAGAACAACAGTTTTCCATCGCAACTTTACATTCATCACATTGGATAAACAATAAATGGCATGCATCATTGGAACAGTTGGTATGGTTATCACAAGGTTTTCCACACTGGTGGCACTGTGAAATGATATCGTCTGTAATTCTTTCTCCTAAACGGTGATCAAATACAAAGTTTTTACCTATAAACTTACTTGGTATCCCTTCTTCTCTTATCTGGCGGGTGTATTCAATAATTCCGCCTTCTAACTGATATACGTTTTTAAAACCCTGATGTTTAAAGTATGCACTGGCTTTCTCGCAACGAATACCTCCGGTACAGTACATCAACAGTTTCTTATCTTCTTTAAAATCCTGTAACTGCTCGTTGATAATCGGTAAACTTTCTCTGAAATTTTCCACATCCGGAGTAATTGCCCCTTCAAAATGACCGATTTCACTTTCGTAGTGATTTCTAAAATCAACCACAATAGTATCCGGATCTTCAAGTAAGTCATTAAATTCCTGAGCTTTTAGGTGAATACCTTTATTGGTAACATCAAAAGAATCATCATTCAGTCCGTCAGCAACAATCTTATTCCTTACCTTTATGGTTAATTTTAAAAAAGAATGATCATCCTGATCTACCGCTACATTTAAACGGATTCCTTTCATAAAATCGTACACTTCCAATGTATCGCGAAAAGCCTCAAACTGATCTGCAGGAACACTCATCTGAGCATTAATACCTTCATGTGCTACATAAATACGGCCCAATGCATCTAATGCGTTCCAGGCTATAAACAATTCGTCACGAAATTTTTTGGGATCTTCAATTTTGGCGTACGCATAGAAAGACAATGTAAGACGTTCCTTACCAGCTTCATCAATAAGTTGAGCTCTTTCTTCTGCGCTTAAGGTGTTATACAGTTGCATGCTATAAACGTTTTAAGTGAGAAAAATATTTTTGCAAATATAATGATTTTTTTAATGGAGGCAATTCAACAGCACCATACCTCACCACTAGCCTATAAGAATTGAAAATCATAATTTTTTAATGGATTGGAAAAAAAGTGATGATTATTAATAAAACAATTTGGGGATTATTACTAATTTAGACTTAGCTTTAATGACAATACAACCATCCATATGTCATATTGTCATTAATTTTTTTTTAAGGTTTGTTAATTGGGACCTTGGAAATTATAGTATAATATATAAATTATTGCTATTGTTGTTAAATTTTAGTTAAAGATGAAACATTCAATACCAATTGCATACCTATTTAGCATTAAATTTGTTTACAGATAAGCATAATTAAGTTAAGTAATATATAACTAAGAAAGATATACAATGAAGAGTACTTTAAAAAAACTATTACCATTTGCTGTAGTAGGCGTAATATCCGGAGCTACTACTGTTGGAACAATACAATATTTTGGTCAACATTCTAATAATGGAGATCAATCATACTTCACATCATCACCGAATGCCTCGTTTGTAGGCATGAATACTTCGGCGACCGGAGATGATTTTGTAAAAGCAGCCAAAACAACCGTTCCCGCTGTTGTCACGATTAAAAATTATCAAAGCAGAACTACAAGCAGAGCTTCAGAACAGGATCTGTTTGATTTCTTCTTCGGTGATCCTTTCGGAGGTGGAGGAAGAGGCCAGCAAAAGCAAAGACAGCAACAGCAGGCCCCTGATAATATGCCGTCAGGAATGGGATCTGGTGTGATCATCTCTCCAGACGGTTACATCATCTCGAATAACCACGTGGTAGCAGGCGCTAATAAACTAGAGGTTGTCTTAAGCAATAAAAAATCTTACATCGCAACTCTGGTAGGAACTGACCCTAATACTGATATATCATTACTAAAAATTGAGGAAAAAGGACTTCCATTCCTGAATTTTGCCAACTCTGACAATATTGAGGTCGGACAATGGGTACTGGCAGTAGGAAACCCACTGGGATTAAATTCTACAGTAACAGCCGGTATTGTTTCTGCTAAAGGAAGAGGAATTGGAATTTTAGGTGCACAAGGAAAAGCCAGCAATCCTATTGAAAGCTTTATCCAGACAGATGCCGCTATTAATCCAGGAAACTCCGGGGGTGCATTGGTGAATGTAAACGGAGATCTTATCGGAATCAATTCTGCCATCCAGTCTACGACAGGATATTACCAGGGATATGGATTTGCCGTTCCTGCAAACCTTGCCAGAAAAATTGTTGAAGACATCAAGAAATTCGGAATCGTACAGAGAGGATTCCTGGGGGTAACTTCACTTGATTTATCTGATGATCAGCAGGTAGCATTATACAATAAAAGCAAAAACACGACTATAAAAACAGGTTCCGGAATCTACGTTACAGGATTCGGAGATAAAAGCGGTGCTGAAGATGCAGGTCTTAAAATCGGAGATGTTATTACAAAGATCGATAATGCTCCTGTAACAGATTTTGCCGATCTATCCATCGCTGTAGGAAGTAAACGTCCTGGTGATAAAGTATTGGTAACTTATGTCAGAAATGGAAAAGAGAATGCCACAACCGTAACGCTGAAAGACCAAAAAGGAGGCACTTCCACCAAAACAAAAGCTGACCTTAGTGTAACAGAGAAAATTGGAGCCGAGTTTGATCCACTGAATGATAAATTCAAAACAGAATACGGGCTGAACAGTGGTGTTGTGGCGAAAAGTGTATCTGAAGGAAGCGAGATGGCAAAAATCGGAATTGTAGACAACTACATTATTATAGAAGTGAATGGGAAACCGGTAAATTCTCAAAAAGATGTTGAAAAAATCTTAGATAAATACCAAGGCAATGTACAGGTGAAATTCGTAGATGACTATGGAAGGATCTATACGAAAGGGTTTAAAATGCCTTAATCAAAATACTAAACAACAACTTCATATCAACAAAAAACGCTGCAAATTGCAGCGTTTTTTTTATTTTGATTTGTTCATTTTTTCAGCGATTCTTTTTTTCTTATTCCTCTCATAAATAACTTCTACAATTTTACCACCAATCCATGAGAAAGGAAAAAAGGTAAGGAATATAGAAATCTTATAGAAGGTAGGATGATAAGGATATATAATGACATCCAGCATCGCTATAAACAGCATGATAAACCCAATCAGGATTGCATAGGCTACTTTGGCATATTTCACAATAATGGCCGTTGCAACTCCCCCTACTGTAGTTCCTAACCCGGAAATAAACAAAAGGAAGCCAAAAAAAGCCTTATCTCCCTTCATACTAAAAAGAAACCTCTGCCAGTGCTCAAACGGAGCAAAAGCGTCGAAAGTAACCCATTGCGGAAAAGCCCTTATACCAAGAGTGATAATAAGCCCCGCTATACTAAGGCCTACCAAAACCGCAATTGTATTTCTTATAATGTTCATTAATCCTGATGTGCAATCATAGAAATTTCTATATCAACATTTTTAGGCAGACAAGAAACCTGTACCGTTTCACGGGCCGGGAAACTTTCTGCATCCAGATAAGAAGCATAAATATCATTCATCACTGCAAAATCATCCATGCTTTTAAGAAAGATTGTAGCTTTTACGACATTTTTAAAGGTCATACCTGCTTCCGTAAGAATTGCTTCAAGGTTTTTCATTACCTGGTGCGTTTCTTTTTCAATTCCTTCTACTAATTTACCAGTTGCAGGGTCTACAGGAATTTGGCCAGAAATGTATAAAATACCATTTGCCATGTTCGCTTGTGAATAAGGCCCGATTGCTGCAGGAGCATTAACTGTGTTAATTATTTGTTTCATATGTGGATATTTATTTTTTTTCAAAGGTCTTTTGGAATCACTACCACCTGCATTTACATTAAAAAAATTTCGTCAGCAGCGATTTCACTAGAATTTATTTTGGGTGCAAATATAAAATTTATATTATCAAATGCCAATCCGATATTAGAAAGGTGCACCCGGCTGCGTAAAACTTCTGTCTTTATACTTAAGCGCGTCACTTAAAATATTAGCTTTTATCCCAATAAAGAAGTCGTACACTTTATACTGCCCGAACGGAACCCAGTTGAAATTAATGGTAAAACTTCGCTGATCTCTGGAGAATCCTATCCTCGTATAAGCCAGCTGTTTCGTTACCATATCATAATGGGTACTTCCGTTGATATTCCAGTAAGGGGTAAGTTTGATACTTCCGTCCAGTCCTACTGAAGCAATTTTGGTACCTTCTCGTGAAAGACTTCTGGAATACGCATAATTAGCATTAACATTCAAAGTCCATGCCTGATCGAAATGTGCGTAATGATCATCATCAAAATAATACTTTTCATTTCGTACCTCTCCCTTGGAAGAATATTTTTTAGAATAATCAGTTTTTTCACCAAAAAGCTCACTGCTTAAAGGATAAGAAAGCTGAACATTAAATCCCTGTACACTGAAACTTCCAAACTGCTCCGTTCTGATTCCCGTGTCTTGTCCCGGAATAAAAATAATTTTATACGGATCCAGAGAAAGGCTCGTATTAACGCTTAATTTATTATTGAAGAAAGAAGACTGTCCGTTGATCGTTAACACAGACCATGGGTGGTCTTTAGCAGCAAAATTATAGTTTCCTGAAAGGTTTAAGGATTCAAATAGCTTTATTTTTTTTATTCCGGTAGAATCCTTTTTAGATTTCACCTTCATTTCAATATTATTTCCGATGTTAAATCCTAAAGCACCTACCATTCCGCTTGAAGGGCTTCCTACAATTCCTTTTTCAAAAATAGAATATGGAGTTAAAGCACCATTGGCGTTGTTATAATTTCTGTAATACCCGAAGTTAGGACTCGAAAAATCCGGAGAATAGGTAAATCCTATACTCGGAGTCATCATATGTCTGATCGCCTCAATGGAAGAGCCTTTTTTAAACTTCATCATTCCGAATAAAGTAGTCTGAAGACTGGCAGTGGTTGTGAAAGTAGAATATCCTGTAAGATTTTTGTCAATTTCATCCACTACCACATTTTTTACCGGATCATAAAATCTGTTCAGCGTCTTTGTGGTTAATGCATTATCAACATTCGCACTTAAACTGAATGTAAAATATTTTGCCAGGGTAGTATTGGTTCCAATTGCAATATTATTTTTAAGCCCTGTCTGCATTTTATCCCACATTGCTTTTGTGAAAAGCTCATTTTCCTGCGTATTCACAAAGTTGGTAAGGTTAAATCCTGTATTGATGGTAATATTTTCAAGAAGACCCTGTCTTACACCTGTTTTTGATTTTAATAAATAGAACTGATTGATGGCCACATTCATTTGAGGAAGACGAAGATCTGCCAATCCTGTTGCAAAGTTTTGAGAATACGACGCTGTTCCTGTAATCGTTACCGGAAGTTTCAGGAATCTCTTGGTAAGCGTTACCGTGGAGTTCTGCTGGGTATTCAACACGTTCTGGTTGAAGATATAATTGTTGTTAAGCGGATTATTGTAAAACTTGGTACTTACCATATCCACGGAAGCTGCAAACGTAAGGAACGGGTTCGCTTTGGTATCCTGCGTATGGTTCCATGTAATCCTGTAGGTACTGTTTTTGGTATAGTTATCCAATCCTTTAATTCCTCTTACCATGGTTCCCACATCCGCTGTAAACGTCCCGGAATAGCGGTATTTCTTCAGGTAATTCATCTGCGGCCTCAGGTTCCAGCTTCCTTTGGTGTAGATGTCTGCAAGTACCTTCATGTCAAAATGTTCTCCTATCGGCTGGTAATATCCAATTCCGTTCAGGAAAAACCCTACATCTTCTCTTTCCCCAAAACTAGGAATTAAAATTCCGGCCGCTCTCTTAGCAGAGAAAGGCAATATAGCAAATGGCATAATCAAAGGAGTCGGAACTCTTTCGATATACATCTGAATGGGCCCTGTAACAATCTGAGACTTATTTTTGGTCTTAATTAATTTAATGTTGGAGGCCCGCATGAAATAATCGGCCGCGGTATCTTTTTTCTTAATGAAATATTCATCCGTCGTATAATCCGCATTTCTCATGGCAAAAACAGAATCATTGTATTTTTTTGTCTTTTTAGCAATGATCACCCCTTCACTTTCTTCTGTTCTTGCATTAAAAGCGATGGCCTGTTTTGTTTTGGTATTATAGCTGAATTCGTTGGTTTCGTATTTTTTCCCGGCCTGAGTGGTAATTACCGGCTCAATAATCTTTCCTAAAGAATCCAGTTTTCCGCGGGCATAGATTAAATTTTTATTATCATCAATAGAAATATAATCTGCATCAATCTGCATGTCCTGGTATTTTACCTGGGCATTTTTGTTGAGGAAAGTCATCTTTTTTTGGACATCTCTTCTCTGATCGTCAGCTTTCGTGCGAAGAATATCTTCCAGAGATTCCTTTTTTACAACTATGGTATCCTTTTTGGAAATAGTATCATTAACCGTATTTTTAGGCAATTTTTCAGGATTTTTCTGTGCTAAAAAATTGTTAAAAATTAGGATAATTAAAATTTGTAATATATTTTTGAGGACGGTTTTGGCCAATTTTGTTATATAATTTAAGGCTCAAAATTAGTATAATTTTTAAAACTGTAAGATGCACAAACAAAATTTTAAAATAATTTTATCATTTCTCCTTATCATTTTAAGCAACTTTACCTTTTCACAAAAGAAGTTTACCATCGTTTTAGACGCTGGGCATGGGGGAAGTGACCACGGAGCCAATAGAACATACAGTGATATCGGAAAGGTAGCAGAAAAAGACGTTACACTGGCAATTACTCTGAAAGTAGGGAGTATGCTTGAGAAAAATAAAGATTTTAAGGTAATTTATACGCGTAAGTTTGATGAATATCCATCACTTTCGGACAGAACGAACCTTGCCAACAGGAGTAAGGCCGATCTTTTTGTATCCATCCACTGTAATTCATCAGTGAGACCTACTGCTTATGGAACAGAAACTTATGTTCAGGGACCTAATCAGAATGATGAGAATCTTGAAGTGGCAAAAAGAGAAAATGATGTGATCTTCTTAGACGAAAAAGATAAGCAGATCTTCGGATCGTATAACGCAAGCTCGCCCGAATCTTTAATTGCCCTAAAACTTCAGCAAAGCAAATATCTGGAATCAAGTCTTTTGCTTGGCGGATTGGTAGAGGACAATTTTGTAAATAAAGATAAAAGGTTTTCACGAGGTGTTTTCCAGAAAAACCTTCACGTTCTCCGTATGAATGCGATGCCATCCGTACTGATTGAAACAGGTTTCATCAACCATCCTGAAGAAAGCCACTATCTGGCTTCTGAAAAGGGTCAGAATGAGATCTCTGAAAGTATCTACAATGCTATTATTGACTATAAAAAGGCCGTTGACAGAAAATCCGGAGGATCAATCGCCATTAATAACAGGAAGCCTGAACCTGAAAAGCCTGCGGAAACTGCACTGAAAAATGATTTCAGAATTTTATTACTGAGTTCTCCGGTAAAATACAATGATGGAGATCCTGCATTAAAAGGGTTGAATTATATTCTTCCTATTAAAGAAAACGGACAGTATAAATATTATTATGGGGTTACCAACATGGCTTCGGTAAAAGATATCAATTTAAAAACAGCTAAAGATGCCGGCTTCAGAAATGCTTTTGCAGTAGGATTTATGCCTAACCAAAAGCTAAATACCGGCTATTATACGATAGAGGTATTTGTGGGCGACAAACTGAACGGAAATTCTTTTATCTTACAGACATTGAAGGATGTAGAGAGAAACAAAGACAACGGAGTATTCTATTATACGTATGGTAAAGTCTATAGTTTAGAGGACGCAGTGAAGCTTCAGAAGGAGATCGAGGCGAAAGGAATCAAGAATACGATTATTCAAAAAGTTTATAAATAATCTAAAAAATAATTTTGAAGTTAAAAAGTTAATCGCTACTTTTGCAACCTCAAAATTTGGCCTATTCGTCTAGTGGTTAGGACTCAAGGTTTTCATCCTTGCAACAGGAGTTCGATTCTCCTATAGGCTACCAAATTTGATATCATGCCGGATTTAAAAATACAAGAAGCTACATTGCTTTTTAAGAAAATCCACTCTAACCCAAAAAGTTATGATTTACAAGTCAATGAAGACGGGATTGCAGGCAGGGATGATAAAATAAGTTTCAGGCTTTACAGGAAGGAAGAAAGGGTCGCCTTTGAAGTAACGATTGACGGACTTACCTTCACCAATACGACTGGAGAATGGAACAACGCGATGATTATGCTGAAAAGCACAATCAGAAAAATAGAGAAAGAACAAGAAAATTTAAAAATAGAACAAGCAATAGATAAACTCAGAAAGTACCTGTCAGAAGAAATTTAAAATATTTTAGAAATAAATTTGGCGGTTAAGAAAAAAGTTTTTATTTTTGCACTCACATTTGAACGATATGGCAAATCATAAATCAGCATTAAAAAGAATAAGACAAAACGAAGTTAGAAAAGTTCGTAACAGATATTATCACAAGACTGCTAGAACAGCTATCAAAGTGTTAAAAAATGAAGAAGATAAGACTGTTGCTTCACAGCAATTGCCTAAAGTAGTCGCTTTATTGGATAAGTTAGCTAAGAAAAACATCATCCACAAAAACAAAGCTGCTAACTTGAAAAGCAAATTAACAAAGCACGTTAATAAATTAGCGTAATAGTATAGTAGGCCCGTTCGTCTATCGGTTAGGACCTCAGATTTTCATTCTGGTAAGAGGGGTTCGACTCCCCTACGGGCTACAAAACTAAGAGTTGATAAACTTATAAAAACAAACACTAACACGTTAATGTATATTAGCGGAAGATAGAGGGCCCGTTCGTCTATCGGTTAGGACCTCAGATTTTCATTCTGGTAAGAGGGGTTCGACTCCCCTACGGGCTACAAAGAGAAGACTTTTATAAAGTCTTCTCTTTTTGCATTTATAGCATCTTATCCTATCAATTAACGTTCAGCTGTAAGATTTGGAGATTTTCATTTCTAATTATTCCTCAAAATTTCACTATTTCTTTACCTTTATTGACTCTAGACTTTAGATGACAGTACTCTTACAAGTATTTTTTCCTGCTAAAGCTTAAAAATCATTATTGTTAATTATTCTTCTTAATCTACCATTTAAAAAATATAATACCTGTTTACAAGTAAATCACATTAAATTGAAATATATGTTTTGGTTTATTCCTTTTATCCTTAAATTTGAATTAATCTAATAACCAAAATTTCATACCATGCGATTTAATTTATCATTGAAGTGTAGTCTTCACGTGAAGGCAGCATTTTTATTTTTATCATTAAGTTCTCTATCATTTGCTCAGAACAGAATCTATGCCTACGAACAGATCTCCGACACGTTCGGCGTATGTCTGGCCTGTAGTGTTCAAAATCCTCTAAATGCTATAGGTGATAATGAGAACGACTACTCTACTCTTACCATGGGTACAGCATTATTAGGTGGAGTTTCCCAAACACTCCTGTTTCCGGATGCTACTTCCAATACGAAACTGGTGGTAGGTATTGGGACCAATAATATTCCATTAACGGTACAGCTACTAAGTGGGATTACCATTGAAACCATGAATGGAAATACTTCCAACGATGATATGAAGTTTATAAACAGCAGTATCCTTAAACTTGGAGGAGACACTCCTAACAGAGCCACTATTGAATTACAACCCACAAAACCTTATACGGGTGTAAAAATAAGAGTAAGTGGTGGAGTACTGAGCCTTGGTGGCGGATTCCGTATTTATTATGTGTTTCAGGAACCTGTTACTTTTACTGCTTTCGGTACTGCCAACGGACAAATCAGTTTAAATGGAAATGTTCCGGTAGAAAATTCCCAAATGACTATTACCAACATTTCAGGTAAAGAAGTTTACCGTTCAAAGATCAACTCGAAAAACATTGATCTTCATTCTCCTCTTCCCGAAGGAATCTATATCCTTAATCTGCAGACTAAAGAGAATAAGACATATTCCCGAAAAATAATCATTAAGTAAAAAATATAAACCGGCAGACTTCAATCTGCCGGTTTTTGCTTACAAATTTTGACAGTATAATTTATTTATGTAAAAAAGTTGTACCTTTGCAATCATCAGATGATAAGATGTATGAGCGTAATTCAAAAAAAGAGTCTGGCACAAGAAGTTGCCGACCGCCTGATAGCAGGAATTGCTGCTAAAGAATATAAAATTGGTGATCAGCTTCCGATTGAACCTGAATTAATGAAACTGTATGGCGTCGGACGTTCAAGCATTCGTGAGGCGATTAAAGTATTATCAATACAAGGTGTACTAAGAGTACAGCAGGGTGTTGGTACATTCGTCGTTTCTGATAATGTTCAGGAATCTCTGGAGTCTCAAATAAACAAAGCTGAAATTGAAGAAGTTCTTGAAGTACGTTCTTTAATTGAATCAAAAATTGCCGCCAGAGCAGCTTTATATCATAATGAAAGTGACCTGAAAACTATAAAGTCTTATCTTGATCTCAGAGGAAAATTCGCGGCAGAAAACCAGGCGTTGGAATGTTATCAGGCCGATATCAATTTTCACGTTTCTATCGCAGAGGCTTGTAATAATCCTCTCTTGAAAGAAATTTACAAAATCGCCAGCAAACAGGTTATGAGAACTTTCGAAAACGGCCACAATAATAATACGGAGGCTTTTAAAGCGTCACATCAACTTCATACAAGTTTATATCAATCTATAAAAGACAGAGATGCAGAACTGGCCGCTCAAATTGCACAGCAAATTATTGATAAATTATTTTAAAAATTAGCTTTATACTATACTTATATTAAAATTCATCAGATGATAAGATGAATAAAAATTATTATTATGAACAGCACACACACTAAAAGCATTGATACAAGTACGATTGTATATCCTATTTTGTTTATGATCAGTTTTTCACATTTTTTGAATGACCTGATCCAATCTACTATTCCTTCTTTATATCCTATTATAAAAGGAGAATTTAAATTATCTTTTGCCCAGATAGGTATTATTACTTTGGTCTTTCAGCTTACAGCATCGATTCTACAACCATTTGTCGGAATTTATACCGATAAAAAACCGAATCCAAGATCTTTAGCTATCGGAATGGCATTATCTATGGCTGGCCTTCTGTTACTGGCCTCTGCTCATCAATATTATGTCATTCTTCTTTCAGTCGGGTTGATTGGCATGGGATCTTCTATTTTTCATCCTGAGGCTTCCCGTGTAGCTCAGCTGGCTTCCGGAGGTCAGAAAGGACTGGCACAGTCTATTTTCCAGGTGGGTGGTAATTCGGGGAGTGCTATAGGACCTTTATTGGTTGCATTAATTGTTCTTCCTTTAGGTCAGGGATATGTGGGATTATTTGCAATTGCTGCATTTATCGGTATTATTTTATTATGGAGAATTGGAAACTGGTACGCAGAAAGATTATCAATTAAAAAAACAGCAAAGCATACTGATGCAGTAGTGAATATCCAACTTTCCCGAAAAAAAGTATTATTTTCCATTAGCATTCTTTTGGCGCTGGTATTTTCAAAATACATTTACCTGGCATCCATGACGAATTATTTTACCTTTTTCCTGATGGATAAATTTCATATATCAGTAAAAGATTCTCAGTTGTATTTATTTATGTTTCTTGCAGCGGTTGCCGTAGGAACTATTCTGGGCGGGAAATTGGGTGATAAATACGGCCGGAAAAAAATCATCTGGATCTCTATTCTCGGAGCTGCTCCATTTACCCTTTGCCTTCCCTATCTTTCTTTAGCATGGACGATTGCATTTGCTGTTATCATCGGGCTGATCATAGCCTCCGCATTTTCTGCGATTCTGGTGTATGCGACTGATCTTATGCCTGATAAAATTGGGCTGGTGGCCGGATTATTCTTTGGATTTATGTTTGGAATGGGTGGTATTGGTTCTGCGGTATTGGGTGCCATCGCCGATGATACGAGCATTGAATATGTCTTTAAGATATGTGCATTTCTTCCTCTGATAGGTATTATTACAGCCTTTTTGCCTAATATCAAAGGATCGAAAAAAAAATAAAATCAAGAAATTGTTCATCCATATAAAAAAAGCCTCTACTGTATGGAAGTAGAGGCTTATCTATAAAAATAGATATCTAAAAATTATTTTTTAATTACTTTCTGCTGATAAACTGCTTTATCAGTCACCGCTTTCAATATATACATTCCTTTTGGAAGCATGCTTACATTGATTTGTCCATTATTGAACTCGGTATTGATCAATTTACCAGAACCATCGTAAAGAGAAACATTAAGTACTTTCTCTTGTGTTTTAATGGTAAGGAAATCAGTTACCGGATTTGGATAGATACTGAATTCCAGTTTCTTCACTTCGGCTGTTGCTAAAGAAGAAGTCGTTGCGTTAACAACAAGCGTTTTCTCAACCATTTTACCGTTTGAGTTAAAACTGATGACAATATTTGATGTTCCTGATGCCAATGGAGTCAGTACCAATTCGTCACTGTCGTTAATCGTAGCAGAAACAATGGCCGGGTTGCTGTTTGATTTTACTGATTTTACAATGGCCGCTGATAAGTTGTCATCATCTGAAACTACAGTCTTCAAGTCAATCGATGTCATATTTCCCGCTGTAACCTGAGAAGGGAATGTATTGCTTACCGTAGGTGCTGTATTATCCGGAAATACTGCCAATGCCGGGAACCAGTAATAGTCGTTTAGCGTTTTGGTATTCGTAAGAGTTCCGGAATTATTAAATGTATGGATCCAGTTTTTCTGATAGTGTGCACCGAAGCCGCTTTCTGTGGTATTCAGAATCAATTCATCAGTTGTTGGATTTACACGAAGTCCCGCTCCGTATGGAATCTGCTTATACGTTCCTGTCTGTCCGGGAATCACTGCAAAATTTTCATTGAATGTTTTTGCCGTTACATCAAATTTAACGATCTGTGTTCCGGAATTAAAACTATTAATTGAATTAATCCAGTATAAGGCATTCTGCTGGCGGCTTGCTGAAAAGCTTCCCGCATTCCAGGCTCCCCATGATCCAAGGTATTTGGTGGTAGGAATATTGTACGAAGTAACCGCAAAAGTAGTAGGATTGATATTCACCACTTTCTGATCCTGTATTGCCCAAATACTTCCGTCTTTAGCCTGCACTATGGAATGGTATGCTCCTGAGATTGTACTGATCAACGTATCCGTAGCAGGATCAATCACCAGAATACCAGCTGTCTGCTTCACGGCAAAAACGTATTTTGAAGTACGGATCATATTCCCGATCTGTCCGGCGTAAGCACTTCCACCACCGGTTCCTGTGATGAGATTCCCGACCTGTAAATTATCAATATCAAAAAGAAATATTCCGTTTGAGGTTCCGATATATCCTTTATGTTCATTAACGCCTACAAAAGTTCTTCCGTCTCCACCGCCAATGCTGTTGAAGCCTGCAATTTTCTGCATGGTCTGCGCATTTGCCACGACCAATCTTCCACCCGGAGTATATTGTGTGTCTCCGCCATCTGCAGCCTGTTTTGAGATAAAATAGAATTTATCCCCGTAGATCGTTCCGTATTGTGTAGTTGCTCCAAAAGCATGATTGTTATTGGCATTGCTGTATACACGATAGTTAATCTGTCCGTTATTATCAATAAAATTGACAGAACCGTTGGTATGGCCGTACCAGTCTTCATTCACCATAAAATAACCGTTGGTAAAATTGGTAGAACTTACATATGGAGAAACGGGCGTCATTGTAGAAGAAATTGGCAACTCGGTAAAGTTTTGGTTAAAATTCCAAACATCCCAGGATCCGTTAACCAATGCTCTGGTTGTTGCTCCTACTCCTGAATATCCGAAATCGGCATCAGTAGGATCTTTTACCCAATAGGACCAATATCCGTTGGTCGCCCATCCTGAGCTCCAATGATCTGCAGCATCCGCAGCTGTATATTGATCAAAATCGTAAGCGGAAGTATTTACAATTCCGTTAACAGGGTAATAGGGATACATTACATCTCCGTTTTTGTACAGTGCATTTGAATTAGCCCCATTCAAATCAAAACCAAGCCCTCCAATAGCTGATCCGAACTGAGTTCCCTGATACAGCAAAGAGAAAAACCTGTGGTCAGCTTTTGCGATTGCTTTCAGCATATCTTCGCCTGTTGCATTTCCGTTCCATCTGAATCCCCAAACTAAAGCATCCGGATTTTTACCATCATTCCATTGTACGGCAAAAGCAGCTTCATTGGTTCCTGTTCCTACCCAATACTGAACATCAGCAAACGTTAATGCTGTAGTCGTCTGATTTTGAGTGGTCAGATTCTGAATGTCATTTCGGGGCACTCCCTGAACTTTTATCTGTGCATTGGTAAAAAATGCAAACAGAAAAAGCATTGTTAAAAGATAAAACTTTTTCATTTTTAATTTATTTTAGAAGTATTATTGAATTTTAATTAAGATGAAGGTCATAGGCTCCGGCAACTTCTGTCGAAACTTCCCCTAGCCATCCGGCTTCCTGATTGACCCCGGTATACACTTTTATAAAGTCGATGCCTGGAAGCTTTACATAATGTCCGTTTTTGTCTACCGCCCAAGAAATATCAATATTGGATGCTTCATCATTATTCGGTGCATTGTCTGCATATCCGAAGTCATACGACTTCCCTACCCAATAAGTCCCCGCTCCGCTTTGGTCGTAAAAATTATCCTTAAGTCTGGTTCCCAGAAAGCTGTAACTGGCATCTGAGATCCATAAAGGATAATAGCTTTGTGCATGGAAGGTATTTCTGGTTTTAAATCCTGAATTCCCATAATTGTCTTCCCATTTGATGTACTCCACATCAGTCTGCCAAAGTTCAGTTCCCGGAACGGGAGGCTTATTTTCATTGGGTTTGAAGTAGGTGATATTGTAATTTTTAGTGGTTGTATTTTTAAAGTATTCGCTTCCTGCGATCTCATACCATTCGTCATCATCAGGTTTGCCGTTTCTGTTTTTATCATAGGCAACCATGATAATTCCCGGTTCGCAGGATCCGGATCGGGGATCGTTGGCATCATTTCCCCAGAAGGCATTACCCAGAATTTTGAAATCTCTTCCATCCAGATTTGGAATGGTATGGTCAAATCCCACAGTAACATAGCCGCCATAGCCTCCTAAAGTAATCATAGACGAATTTCCTCCTACCAGAGATTCTTTGGCTTTCTGAATCATCTGGGCAGCCGTACTTCCGGAAATATATTCGGGAATTTCATTCGTAAACTGTCCTATACCGGGACGAAAATCAAAAACATTGGAAATGTATTTACTGTAGGGTGTCTGCTCCTGTTTTACAATAATGGTTGAATGGTATGTTTTCACGATTCCATTCACGTCCACTTTTAAGGTTAAGGCATACGTATTCGCTATATGGCTAATGAAATCCAGTTCTGAATTTTCAGAAATAATAGAATCATTGATACTCCAGGTCAGTTTCCCGGCAACCTGAGGATCAATATTTAAAATCTTGAGACGGTCTATCGTGTAAGAATCTTTAAGAACTGCCGAAGGAACCGTAATTTCTGCCACTACCTCATCGGTATCGCTTTTACAGGCTGTTGTCCCTATTAAAACAGAAGACAAAAGCACCGTTTTTATCATCGTAAGAGTTTTTCTTTCCATTTTATTTTGATTTACTTATTTGTATAAAAAGACGAAATGAGCCGGGATATTCCCCCCTTCAGTCTTCCATTTGAATTTTCCGGTTTTATCAAAACAGTAGACATAGCCCGTTGAAACATAATTCCGGGCATCGGTAAGATAAATGTCTTCAGTGATTGGGTTTACGGCTATCCCATAAGGTGTTTTAATGGCATCTACATATTGCTGATCAATGATTTTGTTGGAAATAATCTGCTCAGTCTTCACATCAATAATTCCGAAGGATTTTGTGTAAGAATGGGTATTGTAGTTAAATTCATTTCCGTAATAATAGAGTTTGTCATTCACGATGGTCATTTCGCTTACGGCAATATGAAAATCTTTTTTCACCGCACCGGTCGCAGCATCTACAAGGAATAAGCTGGATGGGACATTGTAGTAATCTCCTCTGGAAGTCACATACAGATCTCCATAATTATCTTTTTTAATATGGTGAAGGTTGATAGCCACATCTATTTTCTTGGTTTCTTTAAAGGTGGCAAGATCAACCACGGAAACCGTTCTGTCATAATTAGGAAATTTATATCCTCCTGAATTAGCCACAAAAAGCTGATTCCCTATAATTTCCATTTCTTCAGGCTGGTAGCCTACGACCACTTCTCTCTGGATAGAAAGGGAGACCGTGTCTATTTCTGCTACTTTTCCCAATGGCGCATTGGGATCAAGAGAAACAGGCCCCGCATAGCTCGATGCGTAAGCTTTTCCATCTTTAAATGTGATGTATCTGCAGTTTTCCAGCTGAATGGTTTTAAGACGTTTCGCCGTCTTTGCATCCAGTACTTCAATTTTGTTGGAAACATTGATCACCGCATACATCTTGCTTCCATAAATCTGAATATCATTGCCAACATCTCCCAATTCTTTTACGACAGTCGGGTTGATCTGTGCATAAATATTCCGATGGTAGATTCCGGTTTTGTAATCAAAAAAATCCAGGGTCGCTTTATTGGTTCCCATATTTCCTTCATTCAGCAAATAGAACCCTTTGATGGGAAGATCTCCTTCAGCCGGGATAAGGTAATCCAGCTCTTCGCGGTCTACATATTCATCAGTTCTGCAGGAGAGAACAGCAACAAACAGTAAGCCCAACAGGCAAAAATTGAGTTTTTTCATAAGGTATAGCTTAGAGTGAGTCTGAAATTTCTTCCGGGCATCGGATAGCTCAGCACGACTTCATAGAATTGGTTCAGAACATTATTAACTTCCAGACTGGTTTTAAACTGATGCCCTTTCCAGTTGAATTTCTTCTGAACAGAAAGATCATGGGTATACCAAGGCTGTACGTGATTGGCAGGTATGTTATTCTGATTGATATCATATCTTTCGCCTACATACATAAAACTATAATTGAAGGCCCAGTCTTTATAATCTGTCATCAGCGTAAATGTTCCGCTGTGCCAGGGTGTATACGGAATCTGATCTCCGAAATAAGATTCTTCTCTGCTGGTAAAATCACGTGCACTTTGGAATGTATAGCTCAGTAAAGGCTTTACGGTCACATTTCCCAGCTTCAGTTCTCCCTGGATATTGATATCAGTCCCTATAATTTCAACTTCTCCCAGATTATACATTGACCATCGGAACATGCTTCCGTTAGGAGCTGCAATAATCTTGTTTTCTACTTTATTAAAATAGCCGTCTGCTTTTATATATAATGCTTTAAAGACCGGATGATCATACAATTTTTGGTACGTAAACCCAACATTATACTGGTTGGTAAATTCAGGTTTTAAGAACGTATTCCCAATATTTGTATAATACAGATCGTTGAAAGTCGGCATCCTGAAAATTCGTTTATAAAAAGCTCTTACGGTAAAATCTTTATCATCGAAAGGCTGATAGCTTAGAAATGCAGCCGGCGTCCATTCCGCTTTATCCGGAGATTTGGTGTTGAGTTCTACTTCTTCGTGAACAAAAGTTCCTAATAAACTTCCCAGAAATTTAAATCTGTTCCAGTGATAAGTGGTTGCAAAAGCTACCAGTGAAGTGTACCTTGTAGGATAAGAGAATAATTTGATATCTGAATCCAATGTATTATACTGGAAATCTGCGCTGGCGCTTACCTCCCAGTTAGGGTTGATCGTATACAGATTGGAAGAAGACAGATACACTTCCTTCTGAATATACTGATTGTTGATTTTTATGGAAGAAAGCGTATCTATAAAATGAGTATAGTCGTAAGCAAATTTTGCTTTGAACTGGGTTTCCAGTTTTGGAAATATTTTTTTCCTGAAATTGCCCTGAACAAAGTAGTTTTCATCCATCAGGCGCTGTCCCCTTGCTCCGAAACGGTTATTGACAATAGCCCCGGGAATCCCGCGGTTTGATATATACCCATATCCTCTTACGTTCCAGCTTCCGTTATTCACGGTTCCGTTAAAACTGGTTTCAAAACGTTTTGCGTGGATATCTGAATCGTATCTTTTGGCAATGGTATCATTAGCGATCTCCCCGTCACGATATTTTCTCGTATACCGGAATTTATAGATCCCGTCACTCTGCATAAATTCTGAACTGAAACTGGCCAATACTTTATCCGAAATCTTCTGCTCCACCCGAATCGACGGATTAAATAAGTCGATAGAACTGTTTTTTAACCTAATGGTCAGATTAGTTCTTCTGCCGTTTTTAAAACTCGGTGTTTTAGGCTGCAGGTAAATGGATCCTGAAGAGCCAAAATCTTTGGCCGGTTGGAAAATTTCACTTTTTTGTCCGTTATACAGCGAAATTTCTTCGAGATCATCTAAAGAAAAACGTCCTAGGTCTACTAAGCCGTTCTGGGCATTCCCCAATTGGATTCCATCATAAAAAACACCGACGTGCTGACTTCCCATACTTCGGATATTAATGGTCTTTAACCCTCCTATTCCGCCATAGTCTTTAATCTGAACACCGGAAAAATACCGCAGGGCGTCTGCCACCGAATGACTGTTAAGCCTCTCTAACTGTTCTCCTGAAAGCGTTTGTGCAGGAAGAATTTCTTTAAGATTTTTTTTATAGAGATCGATCTGAAGAATTTCTTTTTCCCTGAGGCTGTCCTTCGATTGGGAAAATAAAAACTGCCCTGTTATCACAAGAATTGCGGTAACTGATCTGTAAAATTGAGAAATACTGTATTGTATTACCATTAGCTCACTTGAATAATGATAACGCTAATGGATATGGGAAAATCATGACAAAGCACAGTTTTACACCGCACAATATCAATGATGTCCTAAGCTTTATTCCACGAAAGCGTCAAACGTTAAATTGTCCGGCAGGTCTTCTGACTTACTCCATTTTTGAAATCCTTCCCATTTTACAACAGTGGATATATTCTTCAAAAACTTGGTTTGGAGCTTACAGCAGCGGGTCTGTTCCAGATTTTCACCGGATTCCCTTTTAAGCACTTTTTATGGCGCACCAGATTTCGGCAAAGATAGAAAATTATTAATATATTCAACAAAAAGACTTAACAAATTAATTTACAGAACAATACAGAGGAAATATCAAGATAATTTATCGCCTACTAAAAACGGATTGTGTAATTTTTCATCTAAAAAATTTTCTATAAAAAAAACCTTATAGATTTCAAAAATCTATAAGGTTTGTACTCCAAATTGTTTACACTTTTTTAACTACAAAGTCACAAAAATTTTAAGCCTCTTTTTTAATCTTAAATCTGCATTATTCCGTCAAATGCCTAAATTGATAAACAAACTGAATCTGGATTTTGCTTCAATGTCACCACCTGCCAGATTGGAATAGGCAGGTAACATTACTTCCCCTCCTAAACTCAGGTTTTTATAGGCCGCTTCAAAGCCTAGTTTTCCATATAAAGCGCTGCCTGCGGTATTGGGTAACACTTCATTAAACTGCCTGTTTCTGTCATAGACTTCACCCTGCATTCCTCCTTTTCCGGAAAGAATCACCTTTTCATTTCTATACAGCTGATAAAATCCTGCTGCTGCATAATTCCACTGACTTCCGAAACGGTAGTGTTTTTTATTTTCGGTTTTAACGGTGTAATCTGTATTGAAGAGTATTGCCAGTTTATTTTTCTGATATTTATAGTTCAGAACCATCTGATAATCCCAACTGCCGGTGCCCAGCTGAAAACTAGGATTTACTCCGGTTATTCCTTTTTCATCAAATTTTCCCAGAGGGACTTTCACTCCAAGGCCTCCGTTAAGCTGATGAAAAGTATTTTTAGAATTGAACAGCTGATAAATTCCTATTACATTCATATCTCCTATTCCACTGATCCGGATATCTCCCTGCATGGTTTGTTTCTCATGAAAATGAAAGGGAAGACTGGCATATACGCTTAATTTTTTAGTGAGTGGAATTTTCCCCCAAAGCTGAAGGGTATTAAAATACTGATCCTGTGTAAGATCTTTTACAAATAAATTTTCTTTGGCTTTATAGTGCTGGGCAAAATATTTAATCCCGATGAACTGTGGATTCAACAGGGATTCAAAACCTGAGGAACCATTTCCGGCAGCACAGCCGCAAGCATCACAGTCATCATCAAGGATAATTTTATTATAATTTATTGTAGGGATATAAAGGCTGTCCCTGATGGTTGCCGCCTGACAGACTGTTATTACAAACAGACTGATTATTACAATGATCTTTTTTATGTTATGTTCCATTTATTCTGCAAATTTTGGATTGGTGATAAAACTGTTGTCACTGAGTGTTTTCAGAAAAGCAATAATATACTGCTTATCCTGCTCCGTCATGGGAATTCCGATGTGCCCGTTCTGTTTCAGCTGTGGATCAAGATTGGCATTGTCTTCTACATTGTCCGAATAAAAATTGAGCACTGCATCCAATGTATAGAATCTTCCGTCATGCATGTAAGGAGCTGTATACTCTACATTTCTGAGACTCGGGACCCGAAAATTCATCCAGTCATTTTGATCCAGAGTTACACGATATCGTCCGGCATCTTTAAACTGACTGTTGTAATACATTCCGGTATTCCGGAAACTTTCATCAGTGAATAATTCTCCACTGTGGCAGGCTGTACATTTTTGCTGGAACAGAGCCATTCCTTGGGATTCATCAGAAGTAAAAACGGCTTTTCCCTGTCGGTACCTGTCGTATTTAGAATCTGTAGAAATCATGGAGGCCATAAACTGCGATAAGGCTTTCAACACTCTTTCTCCTGTAATGCTTTCATCACCGTATGCTGATTTGAAAAGCTGTTTATACTTTGAATCTGCATTGAGTTTGGAAATTACTTCCGGCATCGAACTGTCCATCTCATTGGCGTCTGTAATCGGAATAATAGGCTGTTCATTCAGGTTATGAATTACCCCATCCCACATATACCGTTTCAGGAATGCCATATTCTGAACGGCCGGAGCATTTCTGATTCCTATCCGGTCATCAACCCCGTGGCTTACGGTATGCCCGTGGTGGGTAAATGCATTTTCCTGAATATGGCAGAATCCGCATGAAATGGTATTATTCCGCGAAAGCCTGCCTTCATAGAATAATTTTCTACCCAGTTCAACGCCGTTTTTCGTTATCGGATTCCCGGACTGGTCAAAAGTCATTTCAGGAAAATAAGAAGGGATTTGTAAATGGTAGGCCTCATCTTTATCTAACGGCTGAATAGCCTCATCGGAACACGACACGATACTTACCAACAAAATCAATGTCCATCCTATGGCAGAAAACACTCTAGTCATTGTGAACATGGTCTACTTTAAACATTTTGATTAAGTTGTTCGTCACATTCACCAAATGCTGGCTTGAACCCATCATCATATCATTGGCAGTGCTCAGCGTAAGAGGGGTTTCTCCACTGAGGTATTGATTAAGATCTGCCAAAATATGAATGGAAGGCGTAATCTGATTGGTTACTCTTGCGGTGGTGGGAAGGTTTAACGTAATTTCACGGTATAGATCCGGGGTATTATTGGCCGTAACATTTCCCATATTTCCTGTATGGTTCATGAATTCTGTATTGGGAGTTCCTGTTCCGTATTTTCCTTCCAGTTTCACAAAAACATAGCCGGCTGCCCAGGACCATGACATCCCTTTTTGTTTGGCTTTGTTCCAAAATTCAGCCTGTCCGTCCTGTCCCAGCAGATAAGCATTCTGGCTGAGCCCTAGTCCGAATTTTATTTTTTTATAGTTTTTTTTCGGGATCTCATTTAAGTTCAGATAAATAATTCCGGCAACTGCATCGGCCTGATCAATGATGAAAGCACCTTTATCTGGATTATTTTCATTGTACTTGAATTCATTTCCGTTTTCATCAATTAAGCTGATGTTACTGATCATATATTTCAGTGCAGAAAACTGATGTTTCTGTCCCTGGGAAGAAGTTTGTGTCGTTTGGTTTAATACAATATCACCCAAATTATTGAAGCCGTTTTCAAATTTGATCTGAAGTTTTCCTGAAGTCGTAGGATCTGTAGTATCTTCCTCGCTGCTGCTGCATGACGTAAGGGTTATTACAGTAAAGGCAATAAAGAATAATGATAAAAATTTATAAATTTTCATGTTGATTTTTTAAGTTGAATATTATTGATGATAAAGCATAGAAATGCTCCTTGAATGCCTGTACATTCAATTTTTAATGATAATTAATTGGTGGTAACTTAAAAAACCGGTGGTCTGAAAACAGAGGGAAGAAACAGAAAGGAATATGCTGTTTCGTACGTAAAATTGAAACTGAAAAACAATGGTTTTTCCGTGATGGTTATTTCTGTAATATCAGGAAGAATGTAAATATCTAATATTTTCTGTCCTGAATTTTTTGTTTTATGAAGAGGTGAAGATTCGGTATCGTTTGTTTTTGCAAGTTCTTTGCTCAGGTAACATTTTCCATTACAGTGAAGCTCCGGTCTGCTTTTATTAATACAGAGAACCTCTGAAATATATTGATAATCTGCAACATACTCTACAATGGGGATCAGAGGCCTGACCACCATATAAAAAGTAAGGAATATGCTGCAGATTAATTTCATGAATTATTTTTTGCTGATGGCATTTTCATATCTTTTGCTTACTTCTTTCCAGTTCAGCACGTTCCAGATAGCCGCAAGATAATCTGCTCTTTTATTTTGATATTTCAGGTAATAAGCATGTTCCCAAACATCAATTCCTAAGATCGGAGTTCCTTTCTCTTCCACCACATCCATCAAAGGGTTATCCTGATTAGGTGTTGAAGAAACAAAAAGTTTTCCGTTTTTATCTACAGAAAGCCAAGCCCATCCTGATCCGAAACGGTCTGCTCCAGCTTTACTGATCTTTTCTTTAAAAGCAGCCATGCTTCCGAAAGATTCATTAATTGCTTTGGTTAATTGTGCTGATGGCTGGGTATTTTTTACCGGCGTAAGCATCGTCCAGAAAAGCTCATGATTAAAATGTCCACCCGCATTATTTCTCACAGCAGGACTTAATGTTGATACTTTGGAAAGGATCTGGAACAGGGTTTCTTTTTCCTGCGGTGTTCCTGCAATCGCTTTGTTCAGATTGGCAACATAGGCAGCGGCATGCTTCGAATAATGGATTTCCATGGTCTGCGCATCGATAGAACCTTCCAATGCGTTGTACGCATATGTTAAAGGCGTCTGCTTAAACTGGGCAAACGCAAACTGCGCCGCAAAAACTGCACTTAAAGCAGCTATTTTCATAATCTTCATAACGTTTTGTTTTTGTGGTTTAACACTATTATTTTAATAATTTTTTGATATCTTCTATTAATATTTCCCTGTCCGGATGGTATTTTCCTGTCAGTTTAGGAAGCTTTCCTTCCGGATCTTCATAATTCAATCCTGAATAATACAGAATAGGCATATTGTCTTTATTGTACCTGCACCGGATGTTTCCTTCCTGATCAACCAGAGCGATCATTCCGCTGTGGTTCAGGCTTTCGCCTTCGTCTTCTTTATCGCCTACATAGATATTAAACTGGTCTGCAATCTTTCCTATATAATCCCTGTTGCCAGTTAAAAAATGCCAGTTAGGGGATTTTACTCCAATTCTTTCTGCATGTTTTTTCAGGATTTCCGGGGTGTCGTGTTCGGGATCAATACTGATGGAAACAATTCCAAATTCCGGGTTGTTGATTTCGTCTTCAATAGCTCTCATATTGCTGTTCATTACCGGGCAGATGGTAGGACAGCTGCTGAAAAAGAATTCTACCAGATATACTTTCCCAAGCATATCTTTATTGGTGATCTTTTTGTTATTCTGATCGGTCAGCGCAAAATCCGGAACTTTCATTACGGTGTAGAGGTTATTTTTAAAATAACTCATTCCAATTCCTATGGCCAAAAACAACAGAGCTATAACGGCAATCGGGATAATAATCTTCCTTTTGGCGCTGTTATCAGTCTTTTTACTTCTGGGCATACTTCTCTGGATTTTTTTTGAACTCGTCTTTACAGTACACACTGCAAAAACCGTACGTTTTATTTTTATAGACTGCCGTATCTTTGGTATATTCTGTATTTTTCATGTGACAGATAGGATCTTCGGCATTGGCTATTTTCACATTTCCCTTAGGGTTTCCGGAAGGAGCCGTGCTTTTTTTATGCTTTACTTTAGGCGCCTCCTGCGCACAAGACAGCAATGATAGTGACAGTAAAGCTGTCAAAATAAGTTTAGATTTCATTGTAAATATCAATTGAAATTAATAATGATCGTTTATAAGAAGTGAATAGGTTGTAAACTAAATAAATGGGTTTGTACTGTACAAGATCATTCAAAATCTTTTTACAAACTTACATCATCATTACAAAAATATGCTTTAATAAAGCTATTGCAATCAACGGTATATTTAGTTTAAAGTGAAAATCAGGCCAGCGGAGGATGGAATATTCTGGAAAAATATTCTGATGTATGGGAATTCAAATATCTTGAACCGGAGTTTTTAATAAGAATTTCATCTTCATATCGATTGGAGGATGAAAGAATTTCATGATGAAGGAAAACATCGATAACAGAAATTTTAATGGTTTGAGGATTGGTTTGTTTTTCTGTTTTTGCCAATTCTTTTCCCACGTAGCATTTCCCTTTACAGGTAGATTGCGGTACATTTCTGTTTTCACAAAGATTTTTTACGATGTAATCATAGTTAACAGCATAATTAATCAATGGCAAAACAGGGCGTATTGCAATGGTAAAGATGATGAATATGGATAATAAAAATTTCAACGATGAATTCTGTCCTACAAATATACTACTGAAAATTGCTGTATGCTTCATTCCTGATGAAAATCATTGATTCTGTTTTAGAAAACAAAAGCTCCGATCCCTTTCTATGGGTATCGGAGTTTTATGATCGCCTTGAATTTTGTGCTTTTACATAAAAGCCGTGAATTCTAGACGTTATTTTTAAAAATTCATTCTCTGGATTCTTACAGCATTCAGGATGGCCAGTAAGGCAACTCCAACATCTGCAAAAACTGCTTCCCACATGGTTGCCAAGCCTCCGGCTCCGAGAATAAGTACAATCCCTTTCACTATAAATGCGAGGATGATATTCTGCCAGACAATTTTTTTTGTTTGTTTACCGATGTTGATCGCCATGGGGATTTTACTAGGTTTATCATCCTGAATCACAACATCAGCGGTTTCAATGGTGGCATCACTTCCCAGTCCGCCCATCGCGATTCCTACGTCACTTAAGGCAACAACAGGAGCATCATTTACCCCGTCCCCCACAAAAGCGACTGTCTGGTTTTTTGCTTTGATCTCTTTGACTTTATTCACTTTATCTTCGGGTAATAAATCCCCGAATGCATTATCAATGCCCAGCTGCTCTGCCACAAATTTAACTACGGTACTTTTGTCTCCGCTCAGCATTGTTGCTTTTACATTCATCTTATGAAGTTTGTCAACAGTTTCTTTGGCGTCTGCTTTTATACTGTCTGCAATCGTGATGTAACCTGCAAATTTTTTATCATAGGCAATCGCAATAATGGTATATACGATATGAGCAGGATTAAGGTCATAGCTGATGGTAAATTTATCCATCAACTTGAAATTTCCCACTAAGAGTTCTTTTCCGTTGACCGTTGCTTTCAGTCCATGCCCGGCGATTTCTTCCATATCTTCTAAAGGAATCGAATGGTTGACATCACCAACATACTCATGTATTGCAGTGGCTACAGGGTGAGTGCTTTTGCTTTCCAGGGTATTGACCATCTGCAGGATTTCGTCTTTATTAAATTCGGAGGCAATGCTTACTTCCTGAACTTTGAAGACACCTTCTGTCATCGTTCCTGTTTTATCCATTACCACATTTTTGATTTCTGCGATACTGTCCAGGAAATTACTTCCTTTAAACAGGATTCCGTTACGGCTGGCAGCTCCTATTCCTCCAAAGTATCCAAGAGGAATTGAGATCACTAGGGCACAAGGACAAGAGATCACCAAGAAAACCAATGCTCTGTACAGCCAGTCTATAAACTGATAATCGCTCACAAAAAAGTAAGGCAGAAGGCAGATCAGAATGGCAAGAATGACAACAATCGGAGTATATATTTTAGCAAATTTTCTGATGAACAGCTCAGTTGGAGCTTTCTGTGAAGTGGCATTCTGTACCATTTCCAGAATCTTACTCAGTTTACTGTCTTCATAAGCTGTGGTAACTTTTACTAATGCTATTCCATTCATGTTAATCATTCCTGCAAGCACTGCTTCATTTTTGTTTTTTGTATCAGGTTTGCTTTCTCCTGTTAAAGCAGCAGTATTGAATGATGCTGAATCCGAGATCAGCTCACCATCCAATGCCAGCTTTTCGCCTGGTTTCAGCTGAATGGTATCTCCAATCTTTGCTTCCTTCGCTTTAATGGTTTTCGGCTGATTGTTTTCCATCACCGTTACCTCATCGGGACGCTGATCCAATAGTGCTTTTATATTTCCTTTGGCTCTGGATACTGCCATGGTTTGAAATACTTCTCCTACGGCATAGAACAGCATTACGGCAACGCCTTCAGGATACTGCCCGATAGCAAAAGCCCCAACGGTAGCAATGCCCATTAAAAAGAATTCTGAGAATACATCTCCTTTCGTGATACTCTCGAAAGCTTCTTTTAATACGGGTATTCCCACAGGGATATAGGCCGCTCCGTACCATAGGATACGAACCCATCCTTTGAACCATTCTGTTGGTATATAATTATCCAGCGCGACTCCTAACAATAATAAAACGAGAGAGATTATTGCAGGAAGAAACATCTGAAAGACTGTTTTGTCTGTATTGTCGTGAGAATGGTCATGATCGTGCCCATCTCCTTCGGTATGAACGTGATCTTTTTCGTGTATATTTGTTGGCTTTTTATGCGCTTCCATACTTGATGATTTTAAACAAAATTAAGGGTAAACTTCATGCAATACTATTGCAAACTTTCAAGACAGTTTTCACATATTCCTTTGGCAAAAAGCCTTACTTCATCAATTCTGAAATTGGTCTTTGTATTTTCTGGAAAGGAAATATCTTCTCTGCAGGTGGTTTGTTTACAGATTTTGCAGTAGAAATGAAGGTGCCAGTCTTTATGCATTTTTTCGTTGCAACCATCATCACACAATTTATATTTTGTAGTGGTATTTTCCTGGATACTGTGCACAATTCCTTTTTCTTCAAAGGTTTTTAATGTTCTGTAAATGGTTGTTCTGTCGGCATTTTCAAAGTGATGCTCCACTTCGGATAAGGACAAAGCACTTTCCTGAGATCGTAAAAGATCATATACCAAAATCCTCATGCTTGTAGGTTTGGTATTTTTATCGATGAGTTTATTTTCAATTTCTTTTTTCATTTTGATTGTTTAATTAATGAATACATTTCATAAGATTCATCATAAAACGGAATATTGCTTCTGATAAAAACAACTCTAATTTAGGCATAAAAACCGAGATTATACGCTATCAAAACCTGAATACTCCTGTCTTATTCCCTTATTCATGCTCACCGGAATTCACCAGTTTTGCATTCACAAAAAAGGCATTTTTCACTACTATTTTTGCATCAGATGGGATCGCTTTTACGGGCGTGATTGCCGTATATCCTACATCAGAGGTTCCTTTTACGACTTCTATCTTTTCAAAATTGATGGTCTTAGCATGCTCTTTAGTTTTTCCTTCTTTTTCTACGGTTTCTTCATGTTCTTCCGGTTTTTTATCGGTTTGCACGAAGATGTAGTTTTTGCCTTCTGCATCTACGATGGCTTCATTAGGCACAGCCGCTGTCGTGCTTTTATCGAGGCTTACAATTCCTGTGATATTCATCCCGTCGATGAGTCCGGCTTTATTTCCTGTAACGTCACAGTGCACTGAAATCGTTTTGCTTTCATTTTCGAAAGAGGATCCGATGCTGTAAACGCGGGCATCATATTCTGATTCCGGGTTATTGGTCAGTTTGAAATGAACAATCTGCCCTACTTTCATTTTAGGAAGGTCTGTTTCAAAAATCTGCAGGTCGAGGTGTATGGAGCTGTTGTCTATGATTTCCGCAACAGGCGATGACACATCCACATAACTTCCTATCTGCGCAGAAATACTGCTGATCGTTCCGCTGATCGGAGCCGTAATGACTAAACCGGATCTCATATTCCCGTTGCTTACTTTTCCCGGGTTGATTCCCATCATCTGAAGTCTGTTTTGCAAAGATGCTTTTCTGCTTCTTAGGGTTTTCAGTTCGGCATCGGCATTCTGAAGGTTTTTCTTTGCTCCGGCATCGTTATCAAAAAGTTCTCTCTGTCTTCTGTATTCCTGTTCGGCAAAGGTAATTCTGCTGTTTACCGTAAGATAATCTTCCTGAAGCTGGATAAATTCCGGATTCGCAATAGATGCAATAACCTGTCCTTTCTTTACAAAACTTCCTACCTGAACATTTAAGGTTTTAATAATTCCGCCATACAAAGAAGTGATGGTTGCTTTATTATTATTCGGAACCCTCAGCAGACCGTTTGCTTTAATAGTAGAGGTCAATTCTTTCATTTCTATGGAACCTAAAGTGATTCCGACAGACTTTATTTGTTCTTCTGTCAGGGCCGTAATGGTCTGGGGAGCCTCCTCATTATGTTTTTCATTCTGCTCGGTTTTTACAGCAGATTTTTCTGTAGACTCTTCTTTTTTCCCACAGCTCATAATCATCAGAGAAATGATCATAAGGTATAGACTATTATATTTCAGTTTCATATTATTTATTAAGTATTGAATTAATTGTCACTACAGATTGATTGACCTGCTGGATAGATTCCAAGTATTTTAATTGAATGTTTGTAGCCGTCTGAAGGGCAAAAAGGTATTCCACATAGGTGATTTCACCTGTTTTGTACCCCAGCTGACCGGCTTTTACTATTTTTTCAGCATTAGGAATTGCCTGATTGACATAATACTCATACTGCTGTACGTCCTGCTGATATTGGTTAAAAGCATTTTCCAATTGCGCCGAAAGCTGTTTCTGCTGTTGTTTTGCATTCATTTCGGCCATCTGTTTCTGATATTCCAGCGACTGAATCCTTGCTTTTGTGGCACCAAATGTAAGTGGAATGGAAACCCCAAGATTAACGGAATTGAAACGGTTTGAAGCATTAAAATACTGCTCTACTCCGTTTCTGGTCCCCGGTCCTGTAAGCGACTGATTGGTATATCCGACCGTAAATTCAGGAAGTCCCAGTGATTTCTCTACATTTTTATTCTTCTCGGCAATTTCCATTTCCTGATATAAAGCCTTTACAGAAGGATTTTTTGCAATAGCAGTACTATCCAGAACCATTTCTATTTTGAGTGGTTCATAGCCTTTTTGATCAGGGACTTCAATATCCTGTGGCGTATTTAAGAGTGTTTTTAAATTTTTATATGCATTACTGAGATAAACTTCATTCTGTTTTAACAAAAGATTAATTTCCCCTTTTTGGGTTTCCGCAGTATTTATTTCAATCTTTTTGACATCACCGGCTTTAAATCTTACGGTTGCAATTCTGATAAAATCCTGATACAAACTGTCGAGATTACTCAATTTCGATTGGGTATACTGGAGATATTCAATCTGATAATAATAGGTACGTACCTGCTTCATCAATTCATTCACAGACATTTCTTTTTCAATCTGTCTGCTTTTAATATTTTCACTGATTAATTCTTTTCTGGCTTTGAATAAAGTCGGGAAAGGAACACTTTGAGAAATAGAGAATGACTGATCGAATTTCGGGCTGTTGTATTGGCCTAACTGCGCGTTAAAATTCAGTTTAGGGAGTTCATTAGCGGTTTGTTTCAACGCTTCCTGTGACTGAATGCTCAAATCTTTAGATTGTAAGGTCAGGTTATTTTTTGCCGCTATTTCCATGGCCTGTTCTATGGATACCGGCCCGGATTGCGCTTTAAAAGTCTGTCCAAGGCATAAAAATCCAAGCAGTACTACAGCAGTGGTTAATTTTGTTTTACCAAATCTCCCAGATATTTTTGAATTAAAAATAATATACAGCATCGGAAGCACAAACAAAGTAAGGAAGGTAGCGCTTACTAATCCGCCGATAACTACCGTTGCCAAAGGTTTTTGAACTTCGGCTCCCGCACCTGTAGAAATTGCCATCGGCAGGAAGCCTAATGAAGCCACTGTTGCCGTCATTAATACAGGTCTTAATCTGCTTTTTGTTCCTTCATATACTCTTTTCAAGACATCTGTTTCACCATCTTTCTCCAATTGATTGAATGTTCCAATCAAAACAATCCCGTTGAGTACTGCAACTCCAAAAAGGGCTATGAAGCCAATTCCTGCACTGATGCTGAAAGGCATATCTCTGATAAGAAGGGCAAAAATTCCACCGATAGCACTCATCGGAATAGCCGTGAAAATTAAGCCCGCCTGCTTCAAGGAACGGAAAGTAAAATACAGCAGCATAAAAATGAGAAACAGGGAAACCGGAACCGCAATCATCAATCGTTTACTGGCTTCCTGTAAGTTTTCAAACTGTCCACCGTAGGTAAAATAGTATCCGGATGGCAATTGTATTTCCTTATCAAGTTTCACCTGAATATCTTTTACAACACTTTCCACATCGCGGTCTTTTACATTAAACCCTACTACAATTCTTCGTTTTCCCTGCTCGCGGCTGATCTGCGCCGGTCCCAGCTTATAATTGATTTTAGCAACCTGAGAAAGTGGAATCTGCGCTCCTGAATTGGTGGTGATCATAAGATTATTTACATCTTTAATATCTGTCCTGTGAAGACTGTCCAGGCGGACTACAAGATCAAAACGTCTTTCATTTTCAAATACCTGACCTGCGCTTTTTCCTGCAAATGCTGTGCTTACTGCATTGTTGACTTCTTCAATATTCAATCCGTAATTGGCCATTCTTGTCCTGTCATATTCGACATTAATCTGCGGGAGACCGCTTACACGTTCAATCTGAGGCGAAGTTGCTCCTTTCACCGTTTGAATAGCCCTTCCTACTTTATCGGCATAGAGTGCCAATGAGTCCAGGTTTTCTCCGAAAATTTTAACGGCTACATCCTGTCGTACTCCGGTCATTAATTCATTGAAACGCATTTGTATCGGCTGGTTTTTTTCAAAAAACACTCCGGGAATCCTTTCCAGCTTTTCACTGATTTCATCGGCAAGCTCATCGTAGGACTTTTTAGATTTCCATTCGCTTTGAGGCTTTAATACCACGATCATATCGGTGGCTTCAGGAGGCATCGGATCGGTAGGAACTTCGGCAGAACCGGTTTTCCCTACCACCATTTTAACCTCATCAAACTGTTTAATGAGTCTGGAAGCCTGCATGGAGGTTTCAATACTCTGGCTTAATGAACTTCCCTGAGGCAGAATACAATGGAACGCATAGTCTCCTTCCTGCAGCTGGGGAATGAATTCTCCACCCATATTTTTAAAGATGAAAACCGTAATCACAAAAATGAAAAAAGTAGCTGATACGATGATGTATTTTAACTGAATGGCCTTCTTCAACAAGGGTTGGTATATTCCCTGCAAAGCATCCATCATTTTATCGCTGATTGTTTTTTTATTTTTGATATTCTTTGAAAGAAACAGCGCACTCGCCATCGGAATATAGGTGACGGATAATATGGTCGCCCCGATAATAGCAAATCCTACGGTCTTAGCCATAGGGATAAACATTTTACCTTCTACTCCTGCCAGCGTAAGAATCGGAATATATACAATAAGAATAATGATCTGCCCAAATATAGCACTGTTCATCATTTTGGATGCTGCTGTTCCTACTTCCTGATCCATCTGGACCTGCGTAAGCTTATTTTTATGGTTTTTATGCTGTAGCAAATGCAGCGTAGATTCTACAATAATAACCGCTCCATCTACAATAAGCCCGAAATCTATAGCTCCCAGACTCATTAAATTGGCACTTACCCCAAACACATTCATCATCCCCAATGCAAATAACAGCGAAAGAGGAATGGCTGAGGCCACAATCAACCCTGCTCTTAGATTTCCAAGGAAAACCACAAGCACGAAAATAACGATCAGAGCTCCTTCAACAAGGTTCTTTTCAACGGTACTGATCGCCCGGCTTACCAAATCGGTTCTGTCAAGAAATGGTTCTATTACAACATCATACGGAAGTGACTTCTGAATATTGGGGATTTTATCTTTTATATTCTGTACCACTTCACTGCTATTGGCACCTTTCAGCATCATTACGACACCTCCTACGGCATCTACTTTTCCGTTGTAGGTCATTGCTCCATAACGGACAGCACTTCCAAAACGCACATCTGCCACATTTTTTATAAAGATCGGGACACTTCCTGTTTCATTTTTTACGGCAATATTTTTAATATCCTCAAGTGACGATACCATTCCTATTCCACGGATAAAATAAGCATTAGGTTTTTTATCAATGTAAGCTCCACCTGTATTTTGGTTATTTTTTTCCAGGGAAGTAAAAATATCTGTAATGCTTACTCCCATGGCTTTTAAACGATCGGGATCAATGGCAACTTCGTATTGTTTTAATTCACCCCCAAAACTGTTGACTTCAGCAACTCCCGGTGTTCCGTTTAGCTGTCTCCGTACGATCCAGTCCTGCATGCTGCGAAGTTCCTTGGCATTGTATTTATTTTCACTTCCTTTTTTGGGATGCAGTATATACTGATAGACTTCTCCGAGGCCTGTACTTACAGGAGCCATTTCAGGTGTCCCTACTCCTTTGGGAACTTCTTCTGCTGCTTCTTTTAATTTTTCCCCGATCAGCTGACGGGCAAAATAAACATCAACATCTTCTTTGAAAACTACTGTAATCACAGAAAGCCCGAATCTTGAAATACTTCTAGTTTCTTCAATATCGGGAACATTGGCAATACTTTGTTCAATGGGAAATGTTACCAGCTGTTCCACTTCCTGCCCTGCAAGCGTGGGACATACTGTAATAATCTGCACCTGATTGTTGGTAATATCAGGTACGGCATCTATAGGCAATCTGGTCGCACTCCAAACTCCCCAGATGATCAGTAATAAGGTCATACTACCAATGACAATCTTATTATTGATACTGAATTTAATGATTTTATCTAACACAAATTGAGTTTTAATTTGTGATTACCTACTGATTTGAAGCTTTTTGAGCATCGATATCAAATATGAAAAGCTTAGTTCAACTTATCGTAAAACAGCTAAAGTACCTTAACCCGAAAAGCTTTTGGATACCAGCAGATAATCAATTTAATTTTATTGAAATACACTTACTGCTATTCGTATAGCAGTATGCAAAAATATCATGAAGACCTCTGCAATGGAATTGCAAAGTCTCAGGTATGATTAGAAAGCAATGTTTCTAAAAACAATAAAAATTAAATTTTAGGAGGCTGCCAGATATGGTCGTACATCTGATAGGCGAAATTGTTTTTTTGAAAAAGAATTTTTTTAGAAAAATACATTTTCATCTGCACCGGAATATCTATTACTGAAACCATTTTGAAAGCTGAAACGGTAATCTGGCAACAGCTGCAGACACAAAGCGGCGAACAGATATCGCCTTTATCTTTGGAATGGGATTCCTGGATATTTAATGACAATTTTGTATCGTCCGAACCTGATGGACGGTGCACATCTTCACAAGGCATGAGTGTCAATGCCATGAAATAAAATGCTAATACCAGTCTAAATAGGTTCATATGGACAAAGGTAGAGATTTTTTTCTAAAAGTAAATTGCTTTCAATAATAGAATAAAATTGAAATAAAACCAGAATTACTAAGTTAAAATTAACAATACCTTAACAATTTCAATAATAAATATAAATATCTACAAGCAAATAACTTAAATCTTATTACCGTGATTTTTTCATTATATTTGCGCTCAAAATTTAAGATACTTTAACTATAATGAATATAAAACTATTAGCTGCTACTTTGTTATTTTCAACATTTACTTTCGCACAATCATGGAACCTTACTGGAAATTCCGGAACAATCCCAACAAACAGCTTCCTAGGGACAACTGATGATCAAGAAGTTGTTTTTAAAACTAATAATATCGAAAGACTAAGATTATTAGCAGGTTCTAATGGAAACGGTATTAGTATAGGAAGCAGGATTGCACCTGGAGCACCAGTGGGAGCAAGGTTAGAGATTGTAAGTGTATTATGCAATGGTTGTTTTTCTACTTGGGCTGTCCCATCAGACCTTGTAATTAGAAGTGTGGGAGGTAGCAAGAATATGGAATTCCATATGCCTAACGATAATGCTGTAGATCCCAATAGAGATGTTACGACTCCGAATTCACCAGGGATCACAAAAATAAAATTTTCTGATGTTGTACATAAAAGCAGCCTTGTAATTTTTAATACAGGAAAAGTAACAGTAGGTACCGATCAATATGACAGTGATCCTAACTATATTTTTTATGTGAGAAAAGGGATAAAAGCTGAGCAGGTGAAGGTAGAAAATCCAGCAGCAAACGGATGGGCAGATTATGTTTTTAAGAAAGACTATCAACTGAGATCTCTGGAAGAAGTCGAGAAACACATTGAGCAAAAAGGCCATCTTCCTAATATTCCTTCCGCAAAAGAAGTAGAAGAAGACGGGATCAATCTAGGTGAAATGGATGCTAAACTTTTGGAAAAAATAGAAGAGCTTACCCTTTATTCTATAGAACAGAATAAAAAATTAAAGCTCCAGTCTGAAAAGGTTGAGAAGCTCGAAAAACTGGTAGAGAAACTTCTTTCCGAAAAAAAATAATATAAGATCTTTTAAAGTTCATTGTACTTTAACTCAAAAATATACTCTTAAGATGAAAAAAAATATACTTTCTTTATTTTCTCTATTCATAGGTTTTCTAGGCTTCTCGCAGACTGAAGTTTACTTCAAATATGACGAAGCGGGAAATCAACGATACAGAGGCACTAATTCAGCTGGAAAACAAGCTCCTGAAGAAACTAAAACGGAAGCAAAAACTATTGTTACGGAAGAGAAAACAACAGCCTTTATACAAGCTGAACCTACTATGGATGAAAAGACATTCTGGAAGCAGATCAGGCTCTACCCTGTCCCGGTTAATGATTTCCTTACCATCGACTGGACTGAAGAAGCAGATGACCTGATAGAGTCGGTTTCTATTTACCAGCACAGTACCATTCACTGGAAATTCCAGCAGCAAAACATTCCTGGCCTTAACCGCCAGCTCAAAATTGATATGTCAGGCTATGATTGGGGAGTTTATATTCTCCGTTTCACTTTGAAAGACGGAAGAGTCTTCGGCAGAAATATTACGAAGAGGTAGACTTTTTAGTAAAAAAAAGATTAAAGCATTGAAAGATTAAAAAATGTTCCAATGCCACTGTTTTCCTCTATCAATAAACAATTATCACTTATAATTATATTACAAATATGAAATTTTTTTCATCATTTATACTGTCCTTATATTCAGTGCTGGGCTTTTCACAGACCATACTTTACCAGGCAGAAAACACATCACGTACAGTTCAGGATCCACAGGTAGTAGTACTTGCCCAAGGATTCCATGCAACATCAACGACTTCTAATCCTTTTATTGCTAAAATTGGTCCCGGTACAGAAAATCCGGGAGGGGGACCTATAGATTCTGGAGCAGGAGCAACAAACCCTTCAGGTACAACAGCTCCATCCGGACAGAGTTTTCATGACACCAAAGGAGATATCGACGTTTCGGGAAGTGGACAGCTGCAGTTCTCATTACCTGTTGCATTGCCTCCTGGCGTAAAAAGTGTAGCACCACAAGTAAATCTTGTCTATACCAGTGGTTCCGGGAATGGAATTGCGGGCTATGGCTGGAATATTTCCGGTGTGACAGCTATTGCAAGAATGGGAAGAAGCATTGAAAAAGATGGAAATTCTAAAGGTATACAGCTAGATTATTCAGACTATTATAGTTTCAACGGGCAGAGGCTTGTTATAAAGTCTGGAGAATATGGTAAAGATGGGGCTGAATATACCACCGAAAAATATTCTAACATCAAGATTAAATCAATAGGAAGCATTAGCGGTAAACCCTGGAAGGGACCTGAATATTGGGAAATAACCTTTGAGGATGGCTCTCAGGCATGGTATGGATCAACAGTTTCCGGAGAAAGTACAGCAAGAACTCCTATAGAATATAACATTGTTAAGTGGAAGGATATAAAAGGTAATTATATTACTTATAACTATATTCATAGCAATAATGTTTCTGTTATCGCCTCAATATTGTGGGGCGGTAATGAGCCATTGAATAAGGCTCATTTTAATGAAATTGATTTTACTTATGCAGCCCGACAGCTTACTGAAACATTCTATGTTAACGGACAGCTATTCATTCAAGGGAAATTACTCAGCAATATTGCTGTAAATACTAATAATAGTTTATTTAAAAAATATAATATAAATTATACAATAGATCCTTCCATTTCAAAATATCAATTCGTAGAAAGCATATCTGAACAGACAGACGGAGATCAATTTGCTAATCCTGTAAGATTCTCTAAACCATCGATACCTCAGATAGCTAATAAAGAGGGACTGAACACCAATTTAGTCTCCCAAGACCAGAAATTAGGTGATTTTGATGGAGATGGCAGAGTAGATCTATTATACTATAGTACAGGAAGTGCAGGATACTATGACTGTATAGAAACTGATGACAATGGAAACTGTATAACCCAGGGAGCTTATATAGAACCCATGCCAAGCGGTACTTATATCGTTTTCAACAAATTAGACGGAGGACTTGCCCCGGTAAAGGTTTCTGATGAAAATTTAAGTGACGGTATTGTTGTAGGTGGAATACTTGACAGCAACCAAAAACTATCTACCAATCAAGGGATTGTAACTTATAAAGAAAGTAATGATCCTTTGCCTTCTAAAAAGCTTACTCTCAAAGCATATATTTTAAAAAACAATCTTTTAACACTCGTTAAACAGAAAGAAATCCTGTCTTCTCTTTACGACGAAACGGGCGTTTATCCTCCAAATCCAGGTCCGTTTGAGGGACATCAAGATGTAAGCACTTATTTAGGTTCTTTTAAAGAGGCCGACATTAACGGGGATAAAATTTCAGAGCTTGTTTTCTCAGCTGATAATAAAAGATGTACGACCACTTATATATACAATGGTAGCCATAATCAAATTCCTACCGTAGAGACAACATGTGATGAGTATTACCGTAATTATGTCATTGACTTATTTTCTGATGCACCATCTTCTAATCAACTTACTGAGCTGGGCATTGGAAAAAGTATTGATAAGATTGATCTGATAGATATCGATGCAGATGGAACGACGGATTTTATTGATAGAGGAAACGGCTATTTCTATATACTTGCTAAAGGTGGAAATCTTATGGGAAGTGCAGCTTTAGTTAATTTCAATGGAGAAAAAGAAGGCCTAGTATATGGTGATTTTAATGGTGATGGAAAAATTGATTTTGCTGTCCCAGAAAAAGATGTTGAAGAAACCAGAAACTGGAGGTTTTATACCAATATGGGAAATGACACCTTTAAGGAACAATATATGCCTGATTTTGCCACATATAGAAAAGTACCTTATAGCAGTAACTCAGGTTTAAAGAGACAGATTATCAATTATAATATTGTTAAAGATGTCAATGGCGATGGGAAAGATGACTTTATCAGTGTACAATCTGAAACATTTAGAAAACATAATCTTGGGGCCAACAGAGATTCCATGTTTGATTTAAAAATTAAGATTAATGAGGGTGGTGACAGTACAGGAAATCTTGTTTTCAGAGAGGGATATGCTGATAACATTCTATCATCTAATGATGCTCACTTTACCCCCATCAATATTTCTGCGAGAATCTATAATGTTGACCGCTTTATCATGATTAAACATGGTGACACGTCATTGTTTACTTATGATTATTTCAATCTTCCCCAGAAATATACTGTAAGCAGTATTTCACAAGGAGGTATAACCACTGATATTTCATACAATGATTTAGATTCAGGAAACAGCAATACGTCGAACTTTTATCAGTCAAATAATGATACTCTTGTTTATCCTTATGCCAATCTAAAAAACTTACCTTCTAAAACAGTAGTCACACAGCTTCTCCAGGAAGGAAGAAAGCAGGATTTCAGATACAGAGATCTTACCGCTCATTTTCAGGGTCGTGGTATTCTTGGATTTACACAAAGTGCCCGTTCATCATGGTATAAAGACGGTTTTGAAAACACAAAAATATGGGCTGGAGCTCAAATTGACCCTATACACGATGCTCTCCCGATGAAAGAATGGTCGATCAGAACAACGGATGAGTCTAAAATTTTTCCTAATGATATTTCGGAAAACAATACACTGCTTCTTTCATTCAAGTCCAGTGTTTACAAGATTGATAAATTATTAAACGGGCAAATCGTTACCACAGTTCAAGATTCTGATAAACCAAAAATTGTAACCGCTATTACGCCTGTTTCATCCTTAGTGAAAGATTTCCTAACCAATACCGTCACCAACAATATGATAACATATGGTGATTATTTTCTTCCGGCACAAACAGTATCTAACGTTAACAATGGTTATGCTATAACAACCTCCAACCTTGAATACATCCATAACTTATCAGGTATTGGTGCAGACTATTATGTTGGACGTCCAAAGTCTAAAACTGACGCTGTACAAGCATATGGTGACACCAAATCGGCTAAGGAAGAATATATTTATGAAAATAATCTGCTTAAAACACTTAAAATCTGGAACAGAGATAATACAGGATATATACAGGAAACATACAATTACGACGGTCTTGGAAATGTAACGCAAAAAGTTATCAGCAACAGTGTTGATTCCCAAACCCAAACTACCATAGCCCAATATGAATCTAAGGGTAGGTTTGTAGAAAAGAAAATCGATAATTTAGGATTAGAAACCAATATTACTTATAATGACCTGGGGCAGATTCTTACTCAGACCGATCCTTTAGGAAATAGCATTAGAAACACCTATGATAAGTGGGGGAAACTATTGACCGCTAAAAGTAATCTGGGGGGAACAACAACCTATCAATATGAGAAAGATAATAACTCCAACGTTATTATGTCTCAATACGATCCCGATGGTAATATTTCAAAGAAATTTACAAACAAGCTTGGACAGGATTATAAAACTTCCACTAAAGCTTTTGGACAGGGACAATATATCTCAAAAGAAACCCAATATGATGTATTGGGGAGAAAAATCAAAGAAAGCGAGCCTTATTTTGAGGGACAAAATGCCAACCAATGGAATGTAACAGAATATGATGACACTGTGTTCCCTGCTAAAGTTAGAATGGTCTTATTCAATACCAAAGAGACTACAGCAACTGTTTCAGGAAATACGACTACCATAAAAGAGATAAATGGCTATGGACGAACTACATCCAAAACAACTGATGCACTCGGAAATACGATTTCCACTACGGATAAAGGTGGTACGATTAATTTCTTATACAATGCAGCAGGAGAACAGATTCAGGCTAAATATGCTGAAAATATTGTAACGACCCGATATGATGCATGGGGAAGAAAATCAGAATTTAATGATCCTTCTAACGGAACTTATAAATATGAATATGATGGTTTCGGGCAACCTAAAAAAACCATCAGCCCAAAAGGAACCAAAGAATATATTTATAATTCCTTAGGACAGGTTATTTCACAAAAAGAAATTTCTACCACAGACGGTGGAGAGGCAACCAATAAGATGATTTCCTATACGTATGATAATAAAGGAAGAATCATTTCGAAATCCGGTACATCCAAAGGTAAGGTATACAGTTCAAATCTATTCTATGATCCTCAGGGGAGAATGCTGTCGGCATCTGAAAGCAGCAATGATAAATATTTCATTCAAAAAGGTCTCACTTACGATGACAAAGGCAGAGTGATTTCTTATGAAAAAAACCTTTATTCATCGGGAGTACTGACAAAAGTTACCATAGAAAATATTTACAGCAGCTGGAATGGCGACTTATATCAGGTTAAAGATAAAAACTCAGGAAAAGTATTATGGGAGCTGAATGAAATTAATGCTAAAGGTCAGGTTCTTAAAACTAAGCTTGGAGCTGCAGTTATTAATAACACTTATGATTCAAACGGATTTTTAATTACTACTAATCATTCCTCACAAGCCAAGCCAAGTATATTACAGCTTTCTTACTCATTTGATGCGATTAAAAACGAATTGAAAAGCAGAACTACAGGAGGCGATTTCAATATCGTAGAATCATTTGATTATGATGATAACAACCGATTGGTTAACTGGACCAATCCGGTAACCGGCATCAAACCTTCACTCAATAGAAACGTTTATGATATAAAAGGAAGAATTCTTGAAAACGATCAGTTAGGAACCATTAAGTATGAAAATGCTGCCAAGATCTACCAACCAACAGGAATGACATTGAATGCCGCAGGTACTCAAAACTACAACAATGACCTGATACAAAGCATTGCTTATAACGAGAACAATGATCCGGTATTTATCAATGGAGAAAAAGGAGATGTTGCTTTTCAGTATGGCTTAACCAGTATGAGGCAGAAAGTAAGCTACGGAGGGAATTTCGATCCTGATCAGGAAGGTAAGTTTACAAAATTCTACAGCGAAGACGGAAGTTTTGAAATTGTAAAAGACAATACGACAGGGAAAGAAAAGCACATAATCTATATCGGGGGAAGTCCTTATGAAAGTAATATTATATATCTTAAAAATTATGACGACACCAACGGATCTTATAAATTTTTGCATAAAGATTATTTAAACAGTATCTTAGCCATCAGTGATGAGATAGGAAATAAACTGGAACAGAGACATTTTGATGCCTGGGGTAATTTTACCCATCTTCAGATTGGAAATTGGCCTGTGATCACCGATAAAAATATTATTGACATAACTTCGTTATTAATAGAAAGAGGATACACCAGCCATGAGCATTTTGCAGAGATAGGTATCATCCATATGAACGGAAGATTGTATGATCCTTTATTAAGAAGATTCTTAAATGCAGATGAAAACATTCAGGATCCTACCAATACCCAAAACTACAATAAGTATGGGTATGTAATGAATAATCCACTGATGTACAATGATCCTACGGGAGAATTTTTTGGGTTGGGAGAATTTTTATCAGCTGTGATTATTGCCGCTATTGTTGGGGGAACAGCATATTCAATAGGCGTTTTAATTTCGGGAGATTATTGGAATATTGGAAGCTTTCTTAAAGCGACAACCATTGGAGCCGTATCGGGAGCTGTTACATTTGGAATAGGCGGTGTATTCTCTACAGCTTTCGAAACTATCAAGGGTACGGCATTAGGGCCTGTTTTAGCCCGAATGGGATTAAGTATTGTACAATCAGGAGTACACGGTTTTGTCCAGGGAACTTTATCTTTAATGCAGGGAGGAAACAATTTTGAGCAATCCTTTGTAGCTGGAGCATTAGGAAGTCTAGCTTCTTCTGCTTTCACAGGTATTGTGGGTAGTACTGGAGTCGGAAATATATTATTTAGTGCTTTATCTGGTGGAGTTGGCTCAAAACTAACAGGAGGGAATTTCTGGGAAGGGGCTGTTATTGCGGGTATTGTTGCTGGATTAAATCACGCAATGCATTCTATATCGAATTCTATTGAATATAAAAATAAACTTAATCAATTTTTAAAAGATAATGGGGTTGATCCTTCGGCAAATCCGACACAAGCTATTTTGGATAAATATAAAATTATTTTTAAAGAATATTGGAATGGAAGCGCACAATGGGCAGAGTTCGCTAATGATGAAACGATTTCGGAATGGGAACGAGGAGATGCTGCAAAATTATCTGTTAATTCTAGCGGAACTTTAAAAGTTAGTAGCAGTGGAAATGCTTGGGGTGTTACAAATTCATTGGGCAAAGTTATTCTAGCTCCTGGTCTTCTTTCAAAAACAAATTATAGATTAGCTTCGGTGTTCATACACGAAATGAGGCATTCCATGGATTATGTTTCAGGTTACTATAATTTAATTTACCGGCTTCCGAATGTAAATCATATTATGGAATATAGAGCATATTATGAATCGTATAAATGGACTGGACTTATGGAACCCCAAGGTAGTTTCCATAAATCAAATATGGGATATGTTCCTTCTTTATTATTAAATCATTGAAAATGAAAAAAATTTATTTATTCTTCGGAATACTTTTGTATGGTATTTATTTTTCTCAGGTAAAAATAAATAACAGAAATGATATTGAGATTTATTTAATGGATCCTGAAGTATCAATGGAAAGATATCTTGATGCAAAAAGACCTTATCAATATAAAATTATTAATCATACTAATGACGATTATATTATAGATCCGCAAGGATTTCGAGGAAAAACAGATCTGTATGAATGTAATCAACTCTACACAATTCCTGAAAAAATAATTCCTGAAGGTTATTATGATCGGGATGATCCTGAAGATTGTCAACAAGATTTAATAATTGTAAAAAAACAAAGTTCTATAATAACTTCGTTGTACATTTTGAATATTAGTTTTTTCTACAACATAGATGCAACAAAAAGTTATTATTTAAAAATACGTTCCAAGCATAATAAAAATACTGCTACAATATTAGGATGCAGTAATTATATCAATAATCTAGAAAAGCAAGGCTATAAAATTTTGGATGATACTATTGATGCAAAATTATGGCTAGTACCATAGAAATTAAACCACCTCCCGCCAATCGGCGGGAATTTATTTTTATAGTGCTGCAATATTATGTTGCAGATAATCTTAAAATTTTTTTTTAGAAACGAAAGTTTCAATAAGTTTTAAGAAGATATTTTTTTCTTCCTTATCCAGTTCTTTGATGAATTTTAGCTGGTGGAACTGGATCCTCACTAACAGGAGGTAATTTTCTGGGAAGGTGCTGTTATCGGCGCTGTTTTAGCAGGATTAAATAATGGGCTTCACGAAATATCAAATAGAGAGTTACAACTGGATCAAGAACTGGAACTATAACTTTTGGAATAGAGGCGTTTAAAAGTATTTTGTCCTTAGGCATCTCTTTTATTCATGAGACAGGACATGCACTAGATATCTATTCCGGAAATATTTATAAATATGATGGAATTAAAAACAAAGACCTCAAAACCGCTGTCATTGGATATAGAATATATGATTATGAATTAAAATATGCACCAGCTAGTTATAACAAATCTGGGATTAGATTTTTAAACGCAAATTTTAAAATCATTGCTGGTTTTGGTTATAATCCTGACAACTTTTTAAATTGGTAAAATAAAATTATGAGAACATTTTTTCTTTTTCTATTATTGAGTTTTAAAAGTTTCTATGCTCAAGAAATATCTCAGGAAGCATATGAAATTTATGGGCATAGCCGCGGCGGTGCAGCTGCAGTTAGAATCGCAAATGTGCTTGGAGATATGAATATTAACGTTGCTGAAGTGAATTTATTTGATCCTGTAAGCCTAGGAGGAGATTTTATATTTACACATCCGAATGTATTGCGTGTGAATAATTATTATCAAAGAAATTCTTCAGATCTATTATCAAAAGGATTGTTGGGAGCTGATAACCCATTTTTAGGAAGTCCTGTAAAAGCAAAATTTTCATTTCCAATAATCAATCAGGTTAATTATACAGGGGAGAATTACAGGCCTGGTGTACCAGTTAGTCATTTAAATATTATAAGAAAAGCATATGGTCTCTAAATTAATAACTATTGTTATTTTCTGTCTACTTCTATTAGGTTGTAATAGTAAAAATTCTGATTTAAAAAATCAAATTACTATATCTGTAAAGGTTATAGACTCTTATACGAAACAGCCTCGAGTAAATGATACTGTTACGGTAAGGCAGGCAAAATGGGGAATTCCTAGAAGATATGTTAAAGTTGGGGAATATATTACGAATTCTTTAGGAATTGTTACCCTTAAAATAAGCAAGAAAAATAGATATAGTTTTGAAACTGATGGTCCCAATTACGCTTTTGGATCGGATGAATACGGAGAAGGGGAGTTGAAAAACAATCAACAGATTATAATAGAGGTTATTCCCCCAGACAAGAAAAAATTTAAGATCGAATAATATCTTCCATAGAGCCTAAAAATATCTTCAAATAAATGATAATTATATATCTATAACTGAAGGAGGCAAAGCTGCCTTTTTCAATAGTAATTTATGAAACCTTATAATTGAGGAGATTAGGAAGTATTTTGATTGTAAAAACTCCTGGCAGGGAGTATATCAATTAATATTTTGAAATTAAAGATTTGAAACTTTATTCAAAAATAAAATTGATTTAATTCAAACCAGAAGTTAAAGAACGTCTTCCTTTCGAAAGAAACAATATAAAAAAAGCCTCCAAGTTTTAAGCATGGAGGCTTTTGAAAAAAAAAATCAAATCTAAATAAAATTACAAATTCGGGTTATTTTCAATCTCCTTTTGAGGAATGCTGAACAGATAATATCTGCTGTTCGGTGTAAAAGCGGTCTGGTCAGGAAAAGCAAAGATGCTGTGTCCTCTTCCATTCACTGTTTTTACCGTTCCGGAAGGGGTGGTTATCTGCACCTGAATCGGCTGTCCGGCAGCGTTCGTGTAAGGTTTTCTTACCACTGTTCCTTGCTTTCGGATAATATCAGATAATGAGAATCCTTCTCCAAACAATTCTTTTCTTCTTTCAATCAACACTTCTTTAATGACATCATTCTGCGCTAAGGATCCTGTATAAAGATTGGCATGTCTTGCGGATTTCAACTGGTTCAAAACAGCAACCGCATTTGTAACATTTCCGTTTCTTGCTTCAGCTTCAGCCTCGATCAGATACATTTCTGACGCTCTCATGAACACAATATCAGCAATAAGATTCGCTTTAAATTTAAACTTAGCATACCTCAGCAGCCCTTCTCTTCCCGGAAGTCCATCCCAAGAGAACAAAGAATACCGGATATCATTGATATCAAACAGATCTTTAAAATAAGGATCAGCCATAAAGCTGTAATAATAACTTCCTGAAGATGAAACATCCAGATAATGGAACGCATAGCTCTCTCCTGACTGTTCCGCAGTCTGACCGTGGCCCCAGATCCATTCTCCGTTAGTGATGTCATTAAATCCTTCTTTATATTTTTCAGGAGTCATAAGCGGATAGCCTGCCTTTGCTATTTGGGCAGCAGTGATTGCTTTAGACCATTCCCCGGTGTTCAGATAAGTTCTTGCCAGCAATCCGTTAACTACTGAACGGTCAATTTTATCTTTATTGTTTCGGGTATAGTTCTGAAGCAGATTACTCGCTTCAGACAGATCCGTTTTAATCAAAGTATAGATCTCTTCAAGACTCGCTCTTTTCCCTCCTACAGAACCTGTTGTAGTTGGAACCGTATAAACCGGAACTGCTAAAGCCGTTTTATCCTTCAAGTAGCTGAACTGATAAAAGCTCGCCAGATTCAGATAACAGAAAGCACGTAATGCTTTTGCCTGGCCCTTCACCTGGTCTTTTTTATCCTGGCTTCCTTCCGTTGCGTCGATTCTCGCAATCACATTATTCATATTATTTATCGTAGAATACAGCATGCTCCAGATAAAAAGGGATCTGCCTCCCGTATTATTCACCAAATCTGTAAATGCATAGGCAGAAGGAAAACCATACTTATTCGTTAAAACAGCCACATCGCTTCCCATCGCATCACTGGTTCTCAACACAGTTGAATACCCAATATTCGCATAGGTTGTTCCCTCATCATTAAAGGTTGCCCAAGCTCCGTTAATAACCGTCTCGGCACTTTCCGCCGTTTTAAAGATCTCTTCTTCACTCGCCTGATTAGTGGGCGCTGTTTCCAGGTCACTTTCACAACTTACAAAAGATAATGCAGCCGCTAGAGCAAAAGATATATATAGTATTTTTTTCATTGTTTCAATTTTAAAATATTAAAGCGTTGCCTGAATTCCAAAAGTTATCGTTCTCATCGCAGGATATCTGTAGTAAGTTGTTCCGTCTAAGGTCTGTTCAGGATCCATTCCCTTATGCTTGTAGAAGGTTAAAAGATTCTCTCCCTGTACATAAATTCTGAATTTTTTCAGTCCCAACCTTTCAAAATAATCTGACGGAAGCGTATATCCGATACTCACATTTTTCAATCTTGCATACGTTGCAGAATATAAAAATCTTGACGAAGCAGACGTCCAGTTATTTGTGGTTGTGTTTAAAGCAGGAACATCCGTATATCGGTTTTCTGGAGTCCAGCGGTTAAGCATTTCTTCACTCCATGCTCTTCCCGGTAAATTTCCGCCCGATAAGATTGAAGTATAATCCGTATCAAGCACTTTACCCCCAATTCTGAAAGTCAGCAATGCCGATACGTCAAAGTTTTTGTATGCAAGACTTGTTGTAACTCCTCCCACCAGTTTTGGAAGTGATGAACCCTGAATTTCTCTCGTAGCTTTCCCAATTTCAGAAGTGGTCCCTTCTACAGTCTGGCCGTTGGCATCAGTCGTAATCGTTTTCCAAAGAGGTTTACCATTGCTTGGATCTACCCCAGCCCACGTCGGAAGATAAAAATCATAAACAGAACCTCCTTCTCTTAACAGCTTTGTTCCGCTAATGATGGAACCTTTAGGAAGCTTGGTAATTTTATTATTTAAAGTACTCAGATTGACATCAACATTCCATTCGAAATCTTTTGTTCTGACAGGAGTGGTAAACAATGAAAATTCAAAACCTGAGTTCTGCAGTTTCCCTATATTGGCCTGAAAACCTGTAAAACCTAATGAAGGAGCCAAAGGCATTTCAAATAATAAATCCTGGCTTTCACGTTTAAAATATTCTACATTTCCTTTAATTCTATTATTTAAAATTGCGAATTCCAACCCAACATTTAAATTAATATTCGTTTCCCATTTCAAATCAGGAGTAGGAAGCTTATTCGCAACTGTTCCCGGTTCCCCGAGATTGTTGTAGAAAGTATATAAACTCTGATATGCGTAATATGTTTTCAGTTTATCATTTCCCTGACCTCCATAACTTGCACGCAGCGTCAGCTGATTAAAGACATTCAAATCTTTAATAAAATTTTCGCTGGATGCTTTCCATGAACCACCCACTGACCAGAAAGTCCCCCATCTGTTATCCGGTGAAAATCTGGAAGAACCGTCAGATCGTACTGATCCGGAAATAAAGTACTTGTTCTGATAATCATATTCTATCTTCCCAAGGAAACTTAATAGCCCTAATTTGTCACTGTTTCCGGTAAAACCGCCTAACAATGACGCCGCAGCAGGCTCGTAATAATATGGAAGTGAGAACTGGCTTCTGCTACCGGATATCGTCTGATATTCATAATGGTAGAACTCCTGCCCTGCTAACGCGTTAAAGTGATGCTGCCCAAATTTTTTATCGTACGTTAAGATATTACTGGTTGTATAAGAAAACGTCCTGGAATTGGTTTTCGTCACAGAACCTCCAATTTCTGTACCCTGCCCCAACAGTGGATTTGTATAATAATGTCCGTTATAGTTTACTAAATCTACAGAAAAACTGGATTTAAACTTCAGTTCCGGTAAAAAGGTAAAATCTAAAAATCCTTTCCCGGAAAAATTATCCTCTCTGTTTTCATTTTTATCTAAAGGTAAAGTCGCAGCTAAATTCTGGTTCTGGAAAGCGCTGGTAGGCCTGTATGCTCCAAAATCAAAAATAGGATTTCCATTAAGATCCAGTTTCTGGCTTCCGTCAGCATTTCTTTCATAATAAGGATAAAATGAAGGAATGATACGTCCTACATTAATAATGTTATCAGAACTGGAATCCGAGGAAGAAGGTGCCAGCTGGATACTATTCGTATAACTTAAATTCGCTCCGACGTTTAACCATTTTTTTACTTCTGAATTTAATTTTAATCTGGTACTGTATTTTTTAAAACCGGATTCAATCGCAATTCCTTTATCATCCAAATAACCCAGTGAAAAATAATAATTGCTTTTCTCACTTCCGCCGCTGAAATCTAAATCAACCTGATTTCTGGAAGCTACTCTCTGAAGAACGTCAGCCCAATTGTCGTTCCATAAAGGTTTTGCTCCCGCCAGAAGTTTCCCGTCCGTTCCTACCGGTTTTGAATAATCAACTCCATAAGGATTAATTCCCAAAGCATTAATCAGATTATCTGAAGCCATTTGACCTGCCTGCTGAGCTGAGATCAGATTGGACTGATAGCCATTTCTCAACGCTTCCCAGTACAACTGGAAATATTGGTCAGTACTCACCTGTTTGTAATCTTTCACAGCTCTTGAAGAGAATCCCTGACTCATGTTAAAATTAATTCTCGATTCTCCTTTTTTACCGGATTTTGTCGTTACCAGAATCACTCCATTAGCTCCTCTTGATCCATACAGCGCACTTGCAGAAGCATCTTTCAAAACACTGATGGATTCGATATCATTAGGGCTTATGGTATTAATATTTCCGTCAAAAGGAATTCCGTCAATGACATATAACGGATCACTCGAAGCGCTCACTGAGCCAATTCCACGGATCATTACAGAAGCTACTGAACCGGGCTGCCCGGAAGAACTTACTGCCTGAAGTCCTGCAACCTGCCCCTCCAAAGCTTTTGTGATATTGTTTACAGGCCTGTTATTAATCTTATCACTTGAAATAGTAGCTACCGATCCTGTATAGCTTGTTCTTTTAGCTTTTCCATAGGCTACCACTACTACTTCATCAATCTCCTTTGCCTGGAGCGTATCTTTTTTAGCCTTTGTTACCTGCCCGTTTGCACTGATAATTCCCAGGAAAAATACAGCAACAGGTGGAATCCAAATTCTAGAATTAATTAATTTTTCACTAATCATAATCAATTTTATTTATCAATATTAAAAAATCAACCCCTTGCAGAAAAGTCAGCAAAGGGCATCGATAAATACGATTAACCAATTGCTTATTTTTCCTTTAAAGGCTGAATGTAACACCTTGCATCATGCAGGTTGTTAAGATTTCATAAGGTCAGTTCCCTCCATCTTTCTTTATAAGCCGATCGAAATATGTCTGCAAAACTAAAAACAATTAGTCTATAAAACAAGTAGACTTATTAATTTTTAATTATAATTTTACAAAAATTAACTTAATTTTATTTTAAAAACCACTAAAATAGAGACTTATGCTAATTGTGAAATTGGCAAATATGAGATATATCATTATCAATAATTCAATTTTCATATTTCTAAAAATGGTGCAAAAAAAATGACGTCATTGACATCATTGTATCTTTTGCTAAAATTCAATTATAAATTTTAAACTCTGGACCTTATTGATTAAATATTTTCTTCCACTTTGCTACAGAATTTCTGCTTAACTTAAACTTGCTGGCAATCTGTGTATTATTATATCCATTTACTTTTTGATAGTCTAAAATTTCAAGTATGGAAGATTTATCATAAGCCCTCTGCTTACCACTGAATTCAGCGGCTCTAAAATCTTCAGCAATAAAGATCATTTGATTCAATTTAATAACATCCAACATGGATAAAGCCTCTTTTCGTAAAATAGCACGACAGCATTCATACTTTTCAGGATGCTTTTTTAAAATAATATCCGTATATATTTTGTTATAATTTGGTGCTGATTTTTCCATACATTTTTTTTATTTTAATCGTAGAGACTTTTTCATTTTCAAAAAAAATAATCATAACTGTTTTTCTGTAGAAACGTTTTATTTCCAGAACGTAAGTCCAAGTATCAGCTGGGTAGAAATTAAACTCCTGGCCAAGCAATTCAATTACCCTTTTCTTACTCAGATCTAACAAATAACCATATTGATTCTCTTTTTCACTCTGTGTCATCATTATATTTACTGATCCATTTATACAGCGTTGTTTTAGGAATTCTATACTCTTCAATAACCTGATTTTTTGTTTTTTGTCCTGTATTAATTAATTCCAAAATAAAATCCACGACCTGTCTGGTATATATGTTTTTTCTAAAGCTGGGAAGAGAAGTTTCATCTTTAGAAAGAGTACTGATATTGGACTTATTTTCGGGAGCAAATAAAATAAGATGCTGGGTATAAATCCTGAAAAAATCATAGCCCAGGAGCTTACACCATTTAAGAAGAGTTTCTGCATCAAGGCTTTGCTGGGTATACATAGTCTTTATTTCATCTTCTGTCGTTTTATGAAAATTGCAGATACGATCCATTGAAACTGTCGTTTCTTCAACTTTTTTTTCTATGCATTCCCCAATATGGATATCTTTAAAATTAAATTTCATGCCTTTATCTTTTTTACTTTAGCTTTCTCTAAAAACAAATCACATCATTCAGATACCGTCGTATTGAAGTTATTTTATAATCTATCTTTAAATAAAAACAGGAAGAAGACATTTTCCAGCTCCTCATTCCAAAAAATTTATAAAAGCGGCAGTGTAATCACTGGATAGACATTTAAACCTCTAATGTATTATCTGTATTACTGGAACTTTTAGCAGAAGACTGATCTGCAGATAATAGAGAATGGTATAGAGTTTCAATACCGGAATTAGCCATTCGGTCTATTATAAAAAATAACCTTTAGTATTGTTGGAAATTTGTTCTCCTTTCATAGAATCACTATTCATTTACAAAATTATGTGTATTGATAAATCAAAAAAAAGAGGAATAAGTCAAATTCAGGAAAATGACTTATATTTCTTATATCAATGAAAATCAAAACATTAAAACAGTGAAATTCTAATATTCACTATTAATTTTTGTCAATTTAAATTTTATGTAAGAAAAATTGATTGCTAAAAGTTGTAGTAAAACTGCAATTAACTTTGCAGATTCGTAATTTCTGTAACCTAATGAAAAAACATAAAGCTTTTGTTTTAACAAAAATAAATGAAGCTATCTTAAGTAAGAGATCTATTTTTTTATGACAACGAAAATTTTTATATCAAAAAATCAACTTCACTATCATTATTTAACAATAGTATTTCATTGTTATTTTTACAGTAATTATATTTCTTAAGTAAGTAAGAAATAATTTTAACGTGCTATTTTCCATAACTCACATGCAATCATTAGTATGAAAATTATCTATCTTTGAATAAATTTTTTTAATGAAAATCCTAATTATTAATGGCCCTAATCTTAATCTTCTGGGCACGAGAGAACCTGAAATCTACGGAAATATTTCTATGGAAGATTATTTGGAAAAATTACAGGCTGAATTTTCATCTTATCGTTTGGATTATTATCAGTCTAATATTGAAGGGGAAATCATTAACAGGCTTCAGAAGGACGATTTTGATGCGGTAGTGATTAACCCGGGTGCATTTACCCATTATTCTTATGCAATTGCTGATTGCCTAAAGAATATCCAGAAACAGAAAGTGGAAGTTCATATCAGTAATATTTATAAGAGAGAAGAGTTTCGTCAGAAATCTGTGACTGCAGCCAATACTGATGCTGTATTGTCCGGATTTGGAATGGATGGATACAGATTAGCGGTTTTGAGCTTGAAATTTTAAATAAGATCTTCACCAATTCTTACAGATTACAATATAATGCAAGCATATCTGTACTTATATAAAAAAAGCCTCATCAATTGATGAGGCTTTCTATTTTTAATTAGTGGTTTGTTCCTGTAATTGTGGTCCGGAAGAGATTAATTTCTTTCCTTCTTCTGTACCGCAGTACTGTTCAAAGTTTTTGATATATCTTGAAGCAAGATCTTTTGCTTTTTCTTCCCAATCTGCTACATTGCTGTAGGTATGTCTAGGATCCAAAATACCTTCAGAAACATTTGGAAGCTCTGTAGGAATCTCCAGATTCATAATAGAAACGTTGGTTTTAGGAGCATTTTCAATAGATCCGTCAATAATTGCATCAATAATTGCTCTTGTATCTTTTAAAGAAATTCTATTACCGGTTCCGTTCCAACCTGTGTTTACTAAATAGGCTTTTGCACCATGCTCTTTCATTTTACCAATCAGAGTTTTAGAATACATGGTTGGGTGCAAGGTAAGGAAAGCCTCACCAAATGCTGGTGAAAAAGATGGTTCAGGTTCTGTAATTCCTCTTTCTGTACCTGCTAATTTTGAAGTATATCCGCAAAGGAAGTGATATTGTGCCTGGTTTTCATCTAAAATAGAAACCGGAGGCAATACTCCAAATGCATCAGCAGAAAGGTAAACGATTTTTTTCGCATGTCCTGCTTTGGAAGGAAGAACAATTTTATTGATATGATAAATAGGGTAAGAAACTCTTGTATTTTCAGTGATCGATCCGTCTTTGTAATCTGCAATTCCATTGTTTACCACAACGTTTTCAAGAAGTGCATCTCTTTTAATTGCTCTGAAAATATCCGGTTCTTTTTCTTCAGAAAGGTCAATAACTTTAGCATAACAACCTCCTTCATAGTTGAATACACCGTTGTTATCCCAACCATGCTCATCATCACCGATCAGATATCTTTTAGGATCCGCAGATAATGTTGTTTTTCCTGTTCCTGAAAGACCAAAGAACAGAGCAACATCTCCTTCTTCTCCTACATTGGCAGAACAGTGCATTGAAGCCATTCCTTTTAATGGAAGGTAATAGTTCATCATGGCAAACATTCCTTTCTTCATTTCACCTCCATACCATGTACCTCCGATGATCTGTAATTTTTCAGTAAGATTGAACATGATAAAGTTTTCAGAATTCAGACCTTGAGCTTCCCAATTTGGATTAGTTGTTTTAGATCCGTTGATTACTGTGAAATCCGGTTCCCCGAAGTTTTCAAGTTCATAATGTGAAGGGCGGATAAACATATTAGTAACGAAATGCGCCTGCCATGCTACTTCAACGATGAATCTTACTTTAAGTCTGGTATCTGTGTTTGTACCACAGAAAGCATCTACAACATATATTTTCTTAGAAGCTGAAAGCTGATTCAGCACTAATCCTTTACAAGATTCGAAAATGTCTGAAGTAGTAGGTAAATTTACTTTACCGTCCCAGAAAATAGTATCTTTTGTAACATCATCCTGAACGATATATCTGTCTTTAGGAGAACGGCCTGTAAAAATTCCTGTTTTTACGGATACCGCGCCAGATTCTGTAAGCTCAGCTTTTTCAAAGCCTTGATTCTCAGGAGAGACTTCAGCCTGATATAATTCTTCATAAGAAGGATTATATATTAATTCATAGTCTCCTTTAATCCCTAATTTTTCTAAATCTTGGATGATTTTAGCGTGTTTCATTTTACTTATATTTTCTATTTCTTTTTTAGATTCAACAAAATTAATATTAATTAATTGTTAAAGGTGGTTTAAATATAATGATATAAGTCAGAATGACAAATAAAAAAATAGGATTGTAAAATATTGATTATAAATTAATTATATCTGCCCATTCAAAAACAGTCGTAAAACCTTTTCCCCAAAAATAGTCCTCATAGCCATCAAATTTAGCACTCATCACAAAATCTCCACCCCAAGCTCCCAGACTTTTGACAAAAGTGGGGCAATCTTGGAAAAATTTATCCTTAACAGTAGAAATTTCAAGAAAATTGGCTATTTTTTGTTCATGAACCATCATTAATTGAGAAAAATTTTCCAATTCATTACATAACAAAATATTTCTTGTAAGATCCGAAAACTCCTGAACCAATTCCGGAGCCTTATTTTTAGACTTGTAAAAATTGATTCCTTCGCGGCTATCCTGCTTTTGATTTAAATGGATAAAAATCAGTTCATTTTTGAAAGGAGGGTTATAATTTACCTTCTCATATTTAATCTCGGGTTTATTTTGGTAAAGTACTGCGGCTTTTTCTTTTGCAACGGCAATATCATATCCGCTGCCTCCGAGACTTAAGGTATTGAGATGAAAAGGATCCACATCAGACCACTCCGCAAGGTTATTCATTAACGTAGAGCTGCTTCCTAATCCGTAATCAGCAGGAAACTGAAGATTAGTCTTTATACGGTAGGAATCTGCTGTTTTGAATTTTGTTTCAGATAGTAACTGAACATTTTTTAAGGTTTTAAGGATAAATTCAGCAGCTGATGAGATATTCGCTTCCAGAATCTGCCAGTTTTTATAATCAATGACTGCTTTTAGCCATGGCATTTTCTGGTGGCGGGCCTCCCAGTATATCAGAGAGTTTCCGTCTGGCTTTTCCTCAAAAAAAAACTCTTGTCCAAGCTTGGTAGGTACCGCCAGGACAAGAGCTCCATCCATTGCGAAATATTCTGAAGTAAGCATTAGCTTTCCCGGTGAAAATATCTCGCCCATGTTTTTTGTATTAGATTAAATTGCGGAAGCCACGTCTACAGAACTGTCAATTTTCTTGATCAATCCCTGAAGTGTTTTTCCCGGTCCTACTTCAACGAAGTTATTAGCGCCGTCTTTAATCATATTCTGAACCGACTGTGTCCATTTTACGGGACCTGTTAGTTGTGCAATCAGATTTTGTTTGATTTCGTCAGGGTTTGTCACCGCTGTCGTTGTGATGTTCTGGTAAACAGGAATCGTAGCTTTTCTGAATTTTGTCTGTTCGATTGCTGCTGCCAGTCTCTCTTGTGCAGGCTGCATCAGTGGAGAATGAAATGCTCCGTTTACAGGCAATAATAAAGCTCTTTTTGCTCCTGCTTCTTTTAGTTTGGCGCAAGCTTCTTCAACGGCTGCTGTTTCTCCTGAAATAACAAGCTGTCCAGGACAGTTGTAATTGGCAGGAACAACGATTCCGCTTATCTGTGCACAGATTTCTTCAACTTTAGCATCTTCCAGACCTAAAATCGCTGCCATTGAACTTGGGTTGGCATCGCAAGCTGCCTGCATTGCTTTTGCTCTTTCGGAAACTAATTTCAGACCGTCATCAAAAGATAAAACTCCATTGGCAACCAATGCTGAGAATTCTCCTAAAGAATGTCCTGCAACCATTTCTGCTCCAAGACCGTTTATTGCTTTCAGTGCAGCAACTGAGTGTATAAATATTGAAGGCTGGGTAACCTCTGTTTTCTTTAGATCTTCATCTGCTCCATTAAACATAATAGAGAGAATGTCGAAACCTAAAATTTCATTGGCAGATTCCATCAAGTCCTTTATGTCTTTTCTAGAATCATACAATTCTTTTCCCATTCCTATGAACTGAGAACCCTGCCCAGGAAATACAAGTGCTTTCATGTACTAAATTAAATATTATGCAAATATAAATATAATGTTAATAATATTCTAGAAAATCATTAAGGCATCAAACGAATTACTCGATACCCGGTGTTTACATAAGCACCGTTTGCTTTAGATTTTACGAATTCAAATTTCGTAGCCAGCTGCGTCTGAACTTTGTTCATTTGCTTAAATATTTCTCCTTTTTTATTTTCTCTGGTAAGCATATCATTTACGACATCAAATCCTACGACAGCATATTTTGGAGGAGTTTTGCAATATTTGGTTTTATAGGCTGCAAGAATTTCTTTTTCAAAATTTCCGTCTGTATTAATCTTTCGGTCCATAAGGTACACCATACTCGCCTGGCTCAATTCATCTACTTTCTTTTCGAAAACCGGTGAATAGTACATACTGAAAGCTTTCACTCCCTGAACTTCTTTAGATAAAGCAATTACCTTGTTGGCAAAGGCTTCACCTACACCATCATTAGCCATAATAGCGATAACCGGTGCAGACTGTCCTGTCATCATATTCTGATCCAATTGGATATCAGCAGGAGAGTTAATAATAATTACGTTAGGATTTTTAACCAATTTTTCAAGACCTGCCTTGATATAATTGGCATTTTCTTTTTTGGCATCTGCCACAATATATATCTTCTGATCTGAATACACCGCCTTTACTTCTTCAACGATTTTATCAGCGTAGGTCTGGTCATTAGTTTCAACAATAATTAAATTGCTGTATCCATACAGTTCCGGAGAGTTAGCAAATGGTGCTACTACCGGAATTTTTTGATTTTTTGTAAAATTAAGTACATCAATAACGTTTGACTTGAAGAACGGCCCGATAATCAGATCTGTATTCTCCGGGTTGATCTGTGTTAAAGAATTTCTGAATGAAGCTTCATTACCAGAATCTACAATTTTAATGTCCAGTTTTTGTCCGTTTCTCGCATTTCTTTCAACAGCCAATTTTGCTCCTGTTAAGAAATCCAATGCCATTGCTCTGTATTGGGTTTCGTTTGTACTATACCCGAAAGGAAGCATGAGTACAACACTCAATGCGTCACCATTTTTCTTAATATAAGCAGGATCCTGTTTTTTAATTTTTAAAACCATTCCTGTTTTCAGACCATTAGAAAGATCCGGGTTTAATGCGATTAATTCATCAATGGTTACCCCAAACTTATTCACGATCGAGAAAACGGTATCGCCCTGCTGAACGGTGTAGGTTACATAATCATCTGCTGTACCCGTGACCATTGTACTGGATTTTTCTGTACCGGAATCTATTTTCGTTTTTGAGTTTACAGGTTCAGCAACTATCTCTGTATTTGATTTTTTTACTTTGATGGTTTCCCCAGGTTTCAATCCTTTTTCTTCCAGTCCGGGATTTAAAGCAAAAAGATCCTGCTGGCTGATTCCAAATTGTTTTGAAACTCTGTAGTAGTTGTCTTTAGGCTGGATCACATAGGTTTCTGTTTCTGCTGAAGAAGTTGTGGATGTCTCTACCTGAGCCTCTACCGTTTTTGGAGCAGCAACTACAGTCTGTGCCTGATCGCTGCCATATTTTTTTATACTTTCAAGAGGCAGTGCAATTTCATCCCCAATTTTTAAATGGGAATCTAATTCAGGATTAAGTTTTCTTAAATCGGTTTCGGAAATATGATATTGTTTTGTAATTCCGTACACAGTTTGTTTAGGCTGCAAAACAATTTTTCCAAGCTGGCTTCCTGACACTGATTTTGCTTTTTCTGCTACAGCCGTTTTGGTTGTTTTAGTTGGAGCAGTTCCCGGCTTATCTGATCTTACAGTTAATACATCTCCAATCGCAAGCTTTCCGTCTTTAAAATTCGGATTTAGCTTTTGCAGCTCGTCTAGTGTTATTCCATACTTTTTTGCAATATTGTAAGGATTATCTCCTTTTACAACCGTGTGTGATTTTTGGGCAGAAACGCCTAAAATCATACATAAACTGGACAGAATAAAAAACCTCTTTATCATATTTGGGAATTATAATTTACAAAAATACTCCTTTAAAATTAAATGGCAACAATTATTAATTTGGATTCTTGGACCACCATTTCCTCCAAACAATTTTCAAGCCACGTATATCCGTAATCTGAAAAGAATACGCTAAAGTTATACACTCTTTCCTGCCAGATTTTAGAAGGATGTACCTCTAAAAATAGATTTTCCAGTCTTTGAAGCAGTTCATTCTGTTTTATTTTTTCAGCATGAAGAAGACGTTTTTTCATTCTCTTAAAAGATTTCAGCTGTCTTACTTCTTCTGCTTTGACCATATTTCCAAATGACTTTTCCGTTGTTTCAGCAGCTATTTTAAGTTCAGAAAAATTCGTGATTAAAAGATTTTCTTTTTCGTCCAGCAATTGCAGGGTTGTATTATCTTTTAAAATTCTACGGTTGGTAATTACGGTAAAGTTTTGGAAAAAATCTTCCAGTTTCAGATCCAGTTTTTCAATTTTGCCTATTGTTTTTTCTTTAATAAAAAGCATTGAGTTCCGGGGAATCAAAATAGGAAACGGAATCGCAACGTAGGTGAAATAGTCTTTCAGCTCTAACCAGTACATAATTTCAGCATTTCCTCCAATGTAAGCCAGGTTGGGCAATATTTTCTCCTGATATACAGGACGCATCAAAGCATTCGGACTGAATTTTTCAGGAAAGTTATCGAGTTCATTTAGAATTTCATCCTGCGAAAACTGAATATTTCTGTCTACAATATGATAGTTTTTTCCATCAAATTCAATTCTGTCTCTCGTATCGGAAAGATAAAAGAGATTGATATCGCGCGGATTTACCTGAACTTTTCCGTATTTTTCTGTCAGAAAATCTACTTTTTCTTTTGACTCTTTTTGTAAACTCCCATTCAGAAGTTCATCTTTAAAGATGTCTTTAATCTGCACTTTAAGCTCTTTAGAATCTCCATCGATGATCAACAGTCCAAATTCAGAAAAAAGTCTATTAACTAAGATTTTAATTGCATCAGTGAGGGTATTTCCTACTTTATATGCTTCTTTCAGCATTAAGATCAGTTCTGTTCCAAAAACGGAGTCTTTAAATTCTTTTTCAAATTCAGAAATAAAGAAAGTATCATTGATGTTGATTCTTCCAACCGGTCCGCCAGACTTTTCATGAGTCTCGTAATAATTGTTTTCGGTTTTAAAGTGATTGATTTCGGCAAAATCATGATCTTCGGAAGCCATCCAATATACCGGAACAAAATTAAAATCAGGAAAGTTTTCTTTTAAATAGCTACAGGTTTTTATGGTCTGCAAAATTTTGTACACAAAGAAAACAGGTCCCGAAAATAAGTTAAGCTGATGCCCTGTGGTAATAGTAAATGTATTCGGCTGCTTCAGATGGTCTATATTTTCTTTCTGTTTTGCAGAAAGAGTAAGACCTGAAAGCTGTTTTTCAATGGTTTCAGAAAGTACGTCTCTCTGATTTGAGGTAAATGAATCTTTCTTCAGATGGATTTGTTTGATGAAATGATCCAGAGAAAAAGTATACTCCTCAAAGCCCTCAATGTTTTGATGTAAAAAATCTTTTACCAATTGAGGAATATTTTCTATATCGCTAAACGATATTTTATTTATTGTTTTCAACTTGTTTTGATTTTAGTTGAACATATACCATACAATTCCGATGTTCAATCTGAAATCATAAACCGGATAATGTGGAAATGCATATGCTTTATTATTAGAAAGAACGGTTCCTATCTGCTGTCCTTCTACAAAGAAGAACATCTTTTTAACCTTCATATTAAAGTAAATATCTGCAATGGGCTGTCCACCGATTGAAAACGAATTGGCATTAGGTAAAATATACTCGTTAAGAATCGGGAAAAAGTCTCTGGATGCAAATTTTGAGAAATAATACACTTTGATTCCTGCCTGAATTTCAGCTGCTTTTTCGAATGCCTGTGTCTGAAAGAAGAAATTGGCTCTTCCGATAAAGCCGGGCATTGGATACAGTTCTTTATTGGTTAATGCATTCTGGAACTGAAGTCTTGTATTAAGATGCCATCTTCCATAGGTGAATGTTGCATCACCTCCGATCTGAGAAATGTTTAATGAACTTTGACTTTGTTTTGGCGCTGCATTACTGTCGAAATAGGTATAGTTATCTATTCTGAAATAGTTTGCAAAAAGTTCTGTTTTGAACCATTTTAAATTGATATTACCTCCAATTTCGGTAACCGTTTGATTTTTTGCATTTTCCAGGTAATAATTATACTTACTATACACAGAGGTATTTAAGAGATAATTAAATGATGGATATGCACTTTGGAAATTAACTTTAGCATTGATAAGGTAATCTTTGATTGGCTCATAGCTCAGGTTATTGGTCGTCTTAAGATAGCTTCCGAATTGGCTGCCATTGGAGAATTCTACAAATGACTTCAACTTGATCTTATCTAATAGTTTTACCTGAAGATTTCCCACTGCTCCAATTCTGTTTTCTTTCAATTCACCGGGATAGGGAACATTATTAACGGCAATAATATCTCTTATTCCAAATTTAAGCATCTGATAGCGCACGCCGGCATCAAGCTTGAATTTTTCATTATCGAAAACCAAACTTAGGGTATTACTTAAGTTTTCAGAATATTTTTTCGTGGTAAGCGGAAATCCATTGACCAAATCGGCTGCAGTATCATACCAGTAAGGCTCTAATGCGCCCTGATTATAATAGTATTTGTTTCCCTGATGAGAAAGGGTGTGTCTTATTCTGAAAGGGAACTTATCTGAATTGAAAGGGGTAAACTGATGGCTTAAATAATATCTTCTGTATGAAAACTGAGAACTGGACGAAGCCAGATTCACCTGTGCATTCTGTCTGTTGCTGTAGTTGCTGTCTCCGCTTTGAAACAGATTGTCTTCAACGATTCCTCCACTTTCCTGATTATTGACGTTCTGATGTAGATAATGGGCAAAGAGTTCGTAGTTTCCACTTTTAGAAATATAATGTCCGGAAAATAAGGTGTTATTATTTGCTGCCAATGAATTTCTATAAAATCCCTGGGAACGAAGTCCCATGTACTCTACCGCAAAGTTGAATCTCTTCCCAATATTTTGGGTATAGGTTGATTTTAAGGCCGCACCGTTTTTCATTGCCGTATGATACACAAATGTCGCCGTAGGTGTTTTCACATCATAATATCTTACTTCATCAGCTCCCATAATCATATAGGATTTATTGGTTGGCAACAATGATAAATTTTGTTCAGCATTGACTTCATAGGAAAGCGGATTGAATCCTGCCCCGATATTTGCTGCCTGCGCCCTTCCAAAATTATCTCTGTTATTATATTGTGTGAAGATGTAGGTTTTATCAAATGTCATTACTGTATCGAAGACTTTCTTTTCAGAAAACTGGGTCTGATACTGATAATCGTTAATCGTAGGTTTGAAAATTTTTAAAGAATCTTTTTTACCGGAGTCTATGACAAGGGTATCTTCTGTTGTTTTTACAATCTTGACAGAATCGGCTTTATTTACTTTCTGAGCTTTAGCGAAAAAACCAACGAAAGATATTAGGAGAAATAGGTATTTCATGTATTCATTATATTAAAATAAAATCAAAACGCATTGAAAGTATTAGAGTTTAGATTTTATACAGCAAAAATAAGAAATAAAAGGAAATAAAAAACCCACAATAAAATTGTGGGTTTATATATCAATAAAAGTTTGATAATTAGTTATCGTAACCTGGGTTAGATTTAACCAAAGTTCCAGCTACGTTAGTTTCTGCCAATGGAATTGGGAATGCTAATTTATTATCACCAATAGCGATATTAGCTGTTACACCTCCGTTAGTGGCATTTTTAGGAATAGGTCCACCCCATCTTAGTAAATCCCACATTCTGAATCCTTCTCCAACAAGTTCTTTTCTTCTTTCAAGTTTTAGAGCAGTCATATCAACAGTTGCTGCAGGAGCAAGACCTCTATTTGTTAAAATAGCGTTGTAATATGATAGAGCAGTCACAAGTGATCCACCATTTAATTCAGCTTCAACCCCATTAAGAAGAACTTCTTCATATCTTGCAACTCTAATGTTGTCTTCACCATTAGCGTTAGGATATTTTGCAGCAATAAATGTTCCTGCAACGATACCACTTGTACCAAATATCTGACGTCTGATATCCAGAGCACTCATAGATGATACAACAGCAGATTTAACTGGTACATTCTGATATCCGTTAGTAGGGCTAATTTTAGCATTGATACTCGTAGAGCTTAACGCAGCAATAGGACCTACTGCTAATTCAAATACAGAGTTAGAAGCAGCGTTATTAAGTGTCCAGCTCGTTAAATAAGAGTCACGAGGAATTACACTATATTTTCCTGATCCTACTACGTCACTTACTAATGAACGTACTTTAGTATAATCTCCTTTGTATAGGTAATATCTAGACATTAAAGCTTTAACAGAATATTCATTTAAAACAGTTTTATCACTAAAAACCTGGTTAGAATTTCCAGTAAGATTAGCTATTGCACTATTGAAGTCTGCCTCAATCTGAGCCTGAGTTTGTGCAACAGTAGAACGAGCCATGTTAGCTCCCGGATTGTATTGAAGTGGAACTACAATTCCTGTAGTACCTCCAGAATACTGCTGTCCATATAATCTTAGGGCATCAAATAAAGCCTGAGCTCTCACAGCATAAGCCTGTCCTTTAAGATTTTTTATTTTATCAGCAATTTCCGTAGGATCAACCGTTGCTCCCCAAGTTAGGTTATTGGAAGTAGCAAGAATGATATTAGCTTTTGCAATTACCGTATACATTGCTGTATATGGACCTGATGCATATGCATCATTAGAAAGCATTGTATAGTTAGAAACTGTAGTGTAATAACCTGAACGGTTATTAGAATACATAGCATCACTTCTAAGTTCAGGGATCATTACGAAGTCACATCCATAGTAAGATGCATTTCTCATCGTACCGTAAGCACCGAATACAAAAGACTGAAGTTCCTCAACCGTTTTGATATCTTCCTGAGGCTTACTCTGATTAAATTGTGTCTCAACAAAATCCTCGCTACATGATGTGACCGTAGTAGCAGTAAGGGCAATAACTGAGAACGCTATTAAGTATTTTTTCATTTTTTTCAATTTTTAAAATTCAACATTAAATCCAACTAGATAAGATTTCAAAGGAGGTAAGTTCAAGCCAGTTGTACCAGCAAGAGCAGTATCCGGATCATATCTTAAATTTTTATCATAAGCATGAGTCCAAAGGTTGTTACCCATAACGTAAACCGTTACTTTATTAAGGTTTGAACCTTTCAAGAAGCTAGAGTCAAATGTATATGCTATTTTTAAATTAGCTAATCTTAAGTAATCTGCTTTGTATAGGAATCTTGTAGATGCTCTGTTTGCAAGTTTATTCCCACCGTATATTGGCTTAGGGTTTAATGCATTAGGATTATCCGGTGTCCAATAATTTAACTGATCTTGGTATCCTGGATAGAATAAGTTATATTGACCATCACTCATTGTATAAATAGCCCAGTCATCATATACTTTTCCTCCAAAGCTATAAGTTCCTTGTGCAGATACTGTAAAGTTTTGGTAAGACATTCTAACACCAACACCTCCGAAATACTTAGCCAGACGGTTACCTTGTACCGCTCTTTGAGCATTGTTGTAGTTATTAGTTGTTGCTCCGTCAACTCCATTTACATACCATAATGGATCTCCGTTGCTTGGATCAACACCAGCCCATTTTCTCATGTACCAGCTGTTGATAGATTCTCCTTCTTTCAAGATAGTAGATCCAGAAATAATATCTTTTCCACCATAGATTTTTGTCAGCTCGTTATCAAGTGTTGATAAGTTAGCGTCCATGCTAAGAGAGAATCCTTTTGGATCTTCAGGTCTTAGGATGTCAGCATTGATACTAAATTCAAATCCTTTATTTACCAACTCTCCGATGTTATCTGTGTAACCTGAGTTACCTTGAGCTAGTGATAATGGAACTGTAAAGATTAGATCTTCAGTTTTCTTGTTGTAGTATTCAGCAGTTAAAGTAATACGATCTTTTAAGAATCCTAAATCAACTCCTACGTTGAAAGGCTTAACAGTTTCCCATTTAAGTCCTGGATTGTAATATCCTGCATAACTTGCACCTGCATTGTTGTTATAGTTAACTCCATAACTGTAAGTTGCATAAGGAGATGCTGAAATTTGATTTCCTAATTTACCATAAGATGATCTTAATTTCAACATGGTAACATAATCATTGTTAGGAAGGAAGATTTCCGCTAAGTCAACACTTGCTCCAGCAGAATAGAAGTTACCTCCTTTCTGACCTGGGAAGAAGTTAGACATTGCATCTCTTCTGTATGCTACATCAAGGTTAAAAATATTATCAAAGTTATAGTTTAACTGTCCTGCATAACCAGATCTAGAAGTAATTGTTTTTGTTCCTCCTGCAGCAACAGGCTTAACAAAACTGTCCAGCGTCTGAAGTGAAGAAAGTGCAACAACCTGCCCTTCTGCATTGATAGCTCTTAAATCAGACTTATAAGCTTCCTGAATTGCTCTAGCAACAAATTTATGTTTTTCTCCTACTCTGAAAGAGTATTCTAAGATATTCTGTACGTTAAAGTTGAAGAATCTTCTTGCATTAGAAGTTAAATCACCTTTAGCTGAATATCCATCACCATGAAGTGGAGATAAATAATTATCTTCTTCTACATTAATATATTCAGGAGCGAAGTTCATTCTGTAAACAAGCCCATCAAGAATTTTGTAGTTAACTCCTAAATTAGCAAATACTCTTGTTGTGTTCGCTTTTCTAGAGTTAAGATCTTGTAGTGCTGCTACGTTAAAGTTTCCTGAAGGTAAAGAGTTATCAACTCCATAATACCAGCTTCCGTCAGGGTTTCTAACAGGGTCAATTGGAAGGTTAAAATACTGAGCAAGTATTGGATTCGCAAAATCACCACCATCATTCAACGTACGCATTCTACTGTTTGAAAACTGGAAATCAGTGTTAATTGTTAATCTATCAGTTGCTTTATATTCAATTTTAGAAGAAGCATTAACTCTTTTGAAATCACTTCCTTTGTAAACACTCTCTTGGTTGAACATTCCGATAGAAGAGTAATATTTGAATTTATCACTTCCTCCACTAACTGAGAAGTTAGTTTCGTTTTGACCAGCATTTTTGGTCAATTCTTTCTGCCAATTCGTATTTATATCGCTGTAAGCTGCATATCCAAGTGGATCTTCGTTCGGATCAAAAAGAGCATCATACGCTTGTTGGTAAGTTGTGTATCCGAATACAGTAGGTGCATTCAACATTGTTTGAGCTGCTAATCCATGCCACTGATCTTTAGATAGTGCATCAGGAAGCTTAAACGCTGTTTTGTTTACCCCAAAGTTTGTTGAGAAATTAAATCTAGGTTTTCCAGACTTACCAGATTTTGTAGTAATAATAATTACCCCAGCACCAGCATCTGCACCATATAATGATGTTGAAACGGCATCTTTTAGTACAGTCATTGATTCAATATCATCTGTACTTAAATTCGCCAAAATATTTGCTGTTGTATTTAAGCTTGTTAAGTCCCCAGAAGCAATTCTTACTCCATCAACGATAAAAATAGGACTATTATTTCCGTTAACAGAAGTATTACCTCTCACACGGATATTTACAATACCACCCGGCTGTCCTGAAGCGGCTCCAGTCTGTACTCCGGTAACTCTACCCATTAGGGCTTTATCAGGAGATGCAACTGGCAAATCATTAAGTTTGTCACCTTTTACGGTGCTCACAGAACCTGTTACTTCTTTAACAGATTTTTTCTGCCCGAATCCTACCATTACTACCTCATCAATTTCAGTAGCTTTAGCCGTATCCCTCTTTGCTTTTTGCGCATAAGCCACCTGTCCTAAGAAAAACAGAGCCCCAGCACTTAATACACGTAGTTTAACATTCATATTAACAAATTTTAATATATTTTAATGGGCAAATATGTTAATAAATATTAACATTTGCAAGTTTTTCTCTTACACATCTTACACTTTTTTTCACACATTACTTGAAATATTACATCAAACAAAAGAGATTTAATAACAATACTCAGTTTTTATTTCATAAAATGCAAATTTTTAACACTTGGAAAAATTTTTAACACATTATTATCAACATAAAAAATGTTATTTAGAATCAATACAAATTAAAAAGATTGAAAATTATACAAATTCATCTTTATAAAAAAGTGGTTTTCATATAATTAGAAGAAAATTATTTAAGCACATTTTCACCAAGCAATCCTATTCAAATTATTTATATCAATGAGTTTGCTTCTATTTTACCCATCTTCAAAACTTCAAGATTTAAAAAAAATACATAAAAAGGGAAATTTTACTAAAAATCAGTTTAGATAAAGTTTTAGCTTATAACTAGCTGTTTAAAACCTCCACAAATCCATACAATTTCTGACTTTAAAAAAATATAATCATAATATTAAAATTATAATTTTTTCACATTTTAGGGAAATCAAAATTTAAAAATAATTAACGTTTACTTTAACAGCTGGCTTCATGGCCCTATAATCTAAACTTTCACATTTTAAAAAAGAGAATACCACTCATTAAAGGGAATTATTTTAGGTTTTAAATTATAAAAAGTGCTTTGGATGAATTTATCAAATTAACACCTCCATTTCAGCTATCTGGAATGCAACACATGCTTCTTAATTGGATATATCCTGAACACAATGATTTACATTTTAGCAGCTTCCGATCTTCTGATAACAGATAGAAATTTTGAAATACCACAAGCTAATTGTATCGCACAAAAAAAACCACTTTTTACAAAGTGGTTTTTTATATATTAAGAAGATTATTATTTCAACTTCTTTTTAACGGCTACTTCCTCGTATACTTCAAGGATATCACCTACTTCAATATCATTATAGCCTTTTAAGTTCAGACCACATTCGTAACCTTTTGTTACTTCTCTCACATCATCTTTGAAACGCTTCAAGCTTTCCAATTCACCTTCAAACTTAACGATACCGTCTCTAAGAACTCTTACTTTAGAACTTCTGGTAACTTTTCCTGAAAGAACCATACATCCTGCAATTGTTCCAACTTTAGAAATTTTGAATACTTCTCTAATTTCAACATTCCCAATTACCTGCTCTTTGATCTCAGGAGAAAGCATACCTTCCATGGCTTCTTTAACCTCATCAATAGCAGCATAAATTACTGAGTATGTTCTGATTTCGATTTCTTCTTTATCAGCTAATTCTTTAGCATTCGCACCAGCTCTAACGTTAAATCCAATGATGATTGCATCAGAAGCTGTTGCCAAGTTAACATCAGATTCAGTAATCTGTCCAACTCCTTTATGTAAGATGTTTACATTAATTTCTGCAGTAGACAGTCTCTGCAACTGATCAGAAAGTGCTTCCACAGAACCATCCACATCTCCTTTCAGGATAATATTCAGTTCTTTGAACTCACCTAATGCAATTCTTCTTCCAAGTTCTTCAAGCGTAGTATGCTTTTTAGTTCTTATCGAAAGTTCTCTTTGAAGCTGCTCTCTCTTATTGGCAATTGCTTTAGCTTCACTTTCATCAGAATAAACTTTAAATTTATCACCTGCTGTTGGAGCGCCATCTAAACCTAAAATAGTAACCGGAATTGATGGTCCAGCTTCTTTAAGGTTTCTGCCTCTTTCATCAAGCATTGCTTTTACTTTACCGTGGTTTTTACCTGCCACAACATAATCTCCAACTCTTAGGGTACCGGTTTGTACTAACATTGTAGCAACATATCCTCTACCTTTATCTAATGAAGCTTCAATAACAACTCCTTGCGCTGCTCTGTCAGGATTAGCTTTTAAATCAAGCATTTCTGCCTGAAGTAATACTTTTTCTAAAAGAACATCCATGTTGTTACCAAATTTTGCAGAAATTTCCTGCGCTTGAACATTTCCACCCCATTCTTCTACCAAGATATTCATACCAGAAAGTTGCTGACGAATATTATCCGGGTTTGCAGATGGTCTGTCGACTTTGTTCAAGGCAATAATCATTGGTACACCGGCAGCCTGTGCGTGAGAAATTGCTTCTCTCGTTTGAGGCATTACATCATCATCCGCTGCAATCACAATAATAGCGATGTCGGTGATTTGAGCACCTCTGGCTCTCATTGCGGTAAACGCTTCGTGACCAGGTGTATCTAAGAATGTAATTCTCTGTCCGTTTTCTAATTTTACATTATATGCTCCAATGTGCTGGGTAATACCTCCTGACTCACCAGCAATAACGTTTGTTTTTCTAATGTAGTCAAGTAATGATGTTTTACCGTGGTCAACGTGACCCATTACAGTTACAATTGGTGCTCTAAAAGATAAATCTTCTTCGGTATCCATATCTTCTTCAGAATCTACCTCTTCCAGGTCTGCATCTGAGAATTCAATTTTATAACCAAATTCGTCTGCTACTAATAATAAGGTATCAGCTTCCAGTCTTTGGTTCATCGTTACCATTACTCCAAGAGAGAAACATGCAGAGATAACTTCTGTAGGAGAAACATTCATTAAGCTGGCTAATTCACCTACTGTGATGAATTCGGTTACTTTTAATGTTCTGTCCTGAGCATCAATTTCCTGCTGACGTTCGTCCTGCTCTCTACGGAATGTTCTTTTATCTTTTCTGTGTTTTGCAGATTTTGATTTACCTCCTTTGTTGGTAAGTTTTTCAAGGGTTTCCTTGATTTGGTTTTTAACCTGTTCGTCAGTAAGTTCAACAGGCATGGTTCTTTGTCCTGGTCTGTTATTATTCTGACCTGGTTTTTTGAACCCACCTCCTTGACCTGGAGGACGATTTCCCTGATTATTTCCAAAACGATTTCCCCCTGGACCTCCTTGTCCTGGAGGACGGTTTCCACCTGGGCCACCTTGTCCTGGAGGACGGTTCCCCTGAGGACCGGAATTAGGTCTGTTACCACCTTGTTGGTTATTGTTTCCACCTTGCTGGTTGTTACCTCCATTTTGAGGGGTATTATTACCTCCCGGCTTCTCAATTCTCTTTCTTTTCTTTTTAGCTCCGGAACCTGGTTTTGGTGCAAACTGAGATAGGTCAATCTTTTCACCAACAATCTTAGGACCGTCTAGTTTTTGATAAACCGTCTCAATTTTTTGAGATTCCTGAGGTTCAAATTCGTTATTTTGAGGTTCTGTTTTCACCTCAACAGGCTTAGCCGCTGGCTCAGCCACTGGTTTTGGAGTTTCTTTCACCGGCTCAGCTGGTTTTTCCTCCGCTTTTTTCTCTTCCAATTTTGGCTTATCTTTTTTAGCCGGTCTATTTCTCGTTTCTATTTGGGACAAATCAATTTTATCCAGAACTTTGAATTCCTGTTTTTCAGGAGCTGCTTTAACTTCAGGTTCAGGTGTCGGTACCACTACTTCTTCTTTCTTTTCTTCTACTACCGGTGCAACTGGAGCTGCAGGAGCTTCTTCAGCTTCATTCTTCTTAGGCTCTAAGTCTATTTTACCTAAGATTTTAGTTTCTGGTTTATTAGCTTTAGCTCTTATTACTTCAGGGGTTTTCTTTTCCTCAATTTCCAGTTTTTCTTCCGGAACTTTGGTAATTACCACCTCATGGGAAGCTTTTCGTTGTTCGCCATCCTTGGCAAACTCAGCTTCCAATGCAGAATATGCCGCTTCTTCTAATTGAGCGTTAGGATTGCCTTCAACCACGATCCCCTTGGATTGTAAAAACTCCACTAGTCTGGACATCGATATGTTGAATTCCTTAACCGCTTTATTTAATCTTATTTTTGGCATCTATTATATTTACTATTTTTTTAATTCTTAAAATTAAAGTATTTCTTTTTACTGTTATTAAAATTTATTAAAAAATCTTAATCTTCAAATTCTTCTCTTAGAATACGCTTCACATCTTCAATAGTTTCTTCTTCCAAATCAACCATATTCAAGAGGCTCTCAGTTTCTTTATCCAACACTGATTTTGCAGTAGTAAGACCTACTTTTTTAAATTCATCCAGAACCCACTGCTCGATGTCGTCGTTAAATTCTCTCAAATCAACATCATCATCTTCGCTAGATTCTCTATATACATCAATTTCATATCCTGTTAACCAAGAAGCAAGTCTGATATTCTGTCCTTGCTTACCGATTACTTTAGAAATTTCTTCAACAGGCGTGTATACTAATGCATAGTTTCCATTCTCGTTGATATCAATTTTGTTGATGGTAACATTCCCTAAAGCTCTTTTTACCAAAATTTCAGGGTTTTTAGACCACTGAATAACATCGATGTTTTCATTTCTCAACTCTCTTACAACCCCATGAATTCTGGATCCTTTAACACCCACACAAGCACCAACCGGATCTATTCTGTCGTCATAAGCATCTACTGCAATCTTCGCCTTTTCACCAGGAATTCTTACTACTTTTTTAAGCATAATCGTTCCATCCTGGATTTCAGGAATTTCCAGCTCCAATAATTTTTCTAAAAATTTAGGTGCAGTTCTGGAAATAATAATCTGCGGTTTAGAACCTTTAAAGTCTACTGTTTCTACAATAGCTCTGATGTTCTCTCCTTTTTTAAAGAAGTCGGAAGGAATCTGATTTTCTTTAGGTAAAATAAATTCATTGTCTTCATCATCCAGCAAAATCACATGTTTGTGACGGATATGGTGGATTTCTCCGATAACAATTTCCCCGATTTTATCTCTAAACTGCTCATACAACATGGCATTGTTATGCTCCTGAAGTTTTGTTGCTAAAATCTGCTTCAATGTAAGAATATTCCTTCTTCCCAATTGGGCAACAGGAATTTCCATGGTAAAATCTTCTCCTACTTCGAAAGTAGGATCAATTTTCTTTGCTTCAGAGATTTCAATTTCCAAATCATCATCTTCAGACATTTCATCTTCTACAATAGTTTTATTCAAAAATATCTGAAAATCTCCTTTATCAGGGTTCACAATAACATCAAAATGATCATCTGAATCAAATCTTTTTCTCAAAAGTGTTTTCAGTGAATCTTCAATGATTGCCATAAGATCAATTTTACTGATCCCCTTTTCGTCTTTAAAATCACCAAAGGATTCAATCAACGCTATATTATCCATCTATTCTTTTTTCTTTTTAAAATTTAATTACTACTAATGCCTTTTTAATCTCAGAGTAAGGAATTTCCTTTTCCTCTTCCACATCTACTTTTCCTTTGCCGATATCTTTCGGTTTACGGTAACGCAGAATAAGTGTGATTTTCTCTTCATCCACTTTGGACAGTTCCCCTTCGATTGTAGAAGAATCCTCGAGCATTACCTCAATTTCTCTTCCCATGTTTTTATTGAACTGTCTTGGAGTTGACAATGGCTCGCTTAATCCTGCAGACATTACCTGAAGGCTAAAATCATGCTCTTCACGATCCATATTGAATTCCACTGCACGGCTTGCATCAAGGCAGTCCTGCAACGTAACTCCATTATCACCATCTAAAATCACCGTAATGTCATCCCCTGCAGAAAACTTTAAATCAATAAGAAATAAATCTTTTCTAGTTTCAAGGAAATCATTTAATAATGTTTCTATATTCTTTCTAAACTCCATAAAATTTTACCTTGATTTACCTGTACGAAAAAAGGCTTTCTCCCGAAGCCTTTTCATTATTTTCTGTAAATCCATTGCAAATATACGCATTTTTTCTAAAAAAGCAAAATCATCTTAGTAATCAAGCAAATAAGTTGTAATTCATTTATAGTAAATTAAAAGACACCGTGAGGGTATTTTTATTATTTTTGTCCTGAATTTTAAAAACAGACATTTTGAATATAACGATTGTAGGAACAGGTTATGTTGGATTAGTCACAGGAACTACTCTGGCAGAACTTGGCAATTCAGTATACTGTGTTGATATTGATGAAAAAAAAGTAGAAGGTTTAAAAAACGGCGTAGTTCCCATCTATGAGCCGAACCTTGAAGAGATGTTCCACAGAAACATACAGTCCGAAAGACTCTTCTTCACCACTAATCTTAAGGAAGCACTGGACAAAAGTGAGGTCATTTATTTAGCCTTGCCCACCCCTCCCGGAGAGGATGGTTCGGCAGACCTTTCTTATGTTTTACAGGTAGCCAATAATATCGGAGAGCAAATGACCGAATATAAGGTTATCGTTAATAAAAGTACTGTTCCCGTAGGAACAGCAGATAAGGTAAGACAAGCCGTTTCTTCAAAAACAAACATTCCTTTTGATGTAGTTTCCAATCCGGAATTCTTACGTGAAGGTTTTGCCGTTGAAGATTCCATGAACCCTTCAAGAGTAGTTGTAGGAGCAAGTTCTGAAAGAGCCAAGGATATTATGGCTAAAATTTACCAGCCATTTACCAATATTGGAATTCCTATTATATTTATGGATGAAAAATCGTCTGAACTTACAAAATATGCGGCCAATTCATTCTTAGCGGTAAAAATTACCTTTATGAATGAAATTGCAAATTATTGTGAAAAAGTAGGAGCAGATGTTGACAAAGTAAGATTGGGAATGGGAAGTGATGACAGAATCGGGCACCGGTTTTTATTTCCGGGAATAGGGTATGGAGGCAGCTGCTTTCCTAAAGATGTAAAAGCATTGATAAAATCTGGTAAGCAGGAAGATTTTAATTTTCAAATTCTTGAAGCTACAGAAAATGTAAATACGACCCAAAAAGTAATTTTAGTTTCTGAAATTGAAAAATATTTCGGAGGCAGCATTGAAGGAAAAAAAATTGCTATGTGGGGATTAGCCTTTAAAGCCAACACAGACGACATCCGGGAGGCATCTTCATTAGACAATATTGCGTTACTATTAAAAAAGGGCGCGAAAATTGTTGCGTATGACACCGTCGCAGAAAATAATGTAAAAAAACTTCTCGGAGATCAAATACAATATGCCAAGGGAATGTATGATGCTCTGGAAGACGCAGACGCTTTATTCATTGCTACGGAATGGCCGGAATTTAAAAACCCAAACTTTGACCTTATTGCCAAAAAAATGAAAAATAAGGTTATTTTTGACGGAAGAAATATGTACCCACTGGAAATTCCAGAACAAAATGGGTTCTATTATAAAAGTATAGGAAGAAAGACAATTTCAAAATAAATAGATGAAAAATATAATTATCACAGGCGGTGCAGGATTTATCGGGTCCCACGTTGTAAGAGAGTTTGTAAAAAATAATCCGGATTCGACTATTATCAATCTTGATGCTCTTACATATGCCGGAAATCTGGAAAATTTAAAGGATATTGAAAATGAGCCCAATTATGTATTTGAAAAGGCAGATATTACAAAGCCTGAAGAATTAAGAGAGGTATTTGAAAAATACCATCCAGATGCGGTTGTGCATTTAGCTGCTGAAAGTCATGTAGACCGAAGCATTACAGATCCTATGGCTTTCATCGAAACGAATGTAAATGGAACAGCCAACCTTTTGAACCTTTGCAAGGAATTCTGGACAATGAACCCAGACCATACCCACGGAAGATTTCCGGACGAAAAAAGAACAAACTTATTTTATCATGTTTCTACTGATGAAGTGTATGGAAGTTTAGGGGAAACAGGTTTCTTTCTGGAAACTACCTCATATGATCCACAGTCTCCGTATTCAGCATCCAAAGCAGCTTCTGACCATTTGGTAAGAGCATATGGTAATACTTACGGAATGCCTTTTATCGTATCCAACTGTTCTAACAATTATGGGCCGAATCACTTCCCGGAAAAATTAATTCCGCTTTGTATCTCGAATATCATCAATGAAAAACCATTACCTATCTACGGTGACGGAAAATATACAAGAGACTGGTTATTTGTAATTGATCACGCCAAAGCTATTCACCAGATTTTCAACGAAGCTAAAACAGGGGAAACCTACAATATCGGAGGTTTCAACGAATGGCAAAATATTGATCTTGTAAAAGAGCTGATCAAACAAATGGATGCTAAATTGGGAAAACCGGAAGGTCATTCTGAAAAACTGATCACTTTTGTAAAAGACAGACCTGGCCATGACAAACGTTATGCTATTGATGCTGCAAAATTAAATAAGGATTTAGGCTGGAAACCTTCGGTAACATTTGAAGAAGGACTTTCAAAAACAATCGACTGGTATCTTGAAAATAAGGAATGGTTAGAAAACGTAACC
>Ga0308164_10000332_pt1 | contig 95373 bp, 107 predicted proteins | sample PhyTR2_FD_201031 | JGI IMG/M metagenome (GOLD analysis project Ga0308164, IMG submission 201031) | Phyllosphere microbial communities from UC Gill Tract Community Farm, Albany, California, United States - DLSLT.R2 | ecosystem: Host-associated > Plants > Phyllosphere > Unclassified | place... | reverse complement strand
TGGCAAGGGTTTATTTGAATATGCAGAATTATAAGCTTGCACTTGATGCTGCAGGGAAAAGTTTGAACTTGTATGCTGTACTCTTAGATTATAATCTGGCAAATACCGCTAGTGCTTTGCCATTCAGTCCACTTACTGATGAAGTGATGTTGGTATCTACACAAGTTACCTATAGTAACAGAACCTGGCAAGTAGACAGACAGCTGTACAACTCTTTTGATAACAATGATTTGCGCAAGACACTCTTCTTTACCTTTAATGCCGCTGCCAATACCATACTATATAAAGGTTATTATGGTGATATCTATGGAGGGTTTAGTGGTATGGCTACTCCGGAACAATACCTGATTAAGGCAGAATGCCTGGCAAGGTTAAACCAGCCGGAAGCTGCGCTAAACGCACTCAATATCTTGTTACTGAACAGATACAAAAAACAAACCTATGTAAATTATACTACTGAGCATACGGCAGAGGTGTTAAAGCTCATCCTTACTGAAAGACGTAAGGAGAATATTTTTAGAAACCTGCGCTGGTCTGACTTGAGAAGGCTTAATCAGGATGATCAATTTGCCGTTACTATCAATAGAACAGTTAACGGCTTAAACTATCAGTTGTTGCCCAACAGTGTACGGTATACATTTCCAATACCAGACGATGAAATTAGGGCTGGTGGCATGCAGCAAAACCCACGCTAATTAATTATTAAATCCCTGCAATCCTTTAACAACTGCTAAATAACCAACCAGCAAATCTGCCTGTTAAGTGACGATTCAACAATTTCCCATCTATGATATGGTTCTGCCAACTAATTTTTGAACTCCAATATTAAATTAAATATAAAACACATGAAACCTTACAGTATTTTATTAATTGTGCTATGCATTTGCGGTATAGCCAAACCTGCGGCTTTTGTTGCTGCCAAAAGGGGTGTAACCTTTGAAATTACGTTAGATAGCAGCATTAAAACTGTGCCCCGCTTAATGGTGTACCGTACTACCTTTTATATATTACCAGGTCATAATAGTGATCGCATAATCATCAAGCCCGAAAAGGTAAGGGGAAATACCTACTATTATTCACTGCCAGAGCAAGCAAAACCCGCCTATTTTTCTCTTGATTGCCCTTCGGCTAAAACTAGCGACATTTTGATTGACTATCATTTGTTGGAGCCGGGTGATCGGATTAAAATTGGGGTGGGAAAAAAGAATGCTGCTCATTTACCTGATTTGACGTTTTCAGGCTTGGGTTCAGTAAAGTATAATTGTAAAAATGAGCTTTTACAGGCAATACTTACCGAGGCAGAGGTGATGAGAAATAACCCTGCTGATGAAGATGAAAAAGACAACTACCGCAGGCAATTAAGGTATATTGATGCCTGTAATAAGGTGATTGATAGGTATAGTGCTCATATGTCTGCCTTTGCTACGCAAGTGCTGCGGGCCGATATGATTGGTAAAATAGGTGGTAAAATGGTCGAAAATATTTTATGGAGCTATGATATTGCTTTAACAAACAAATCTGAAATCGCTATGCAGCAACTTAGGGAAGATTACTTTACAAGATATCAAATAATTGCTACACAGGATATTGCAGATAGCTGTTTGGTATACTCGGTGTATTATCCTTACTATCGTTATCTAGTTGCTAAGACAGCACGATTCCTCTCTCAAGGTATGGCAAAGCAGATAGAAATTATTCCAGAACTGAAAAAAATCACCAATACAGCACTCCGGGATAAGGTTATGACAGATTTTATAGTGTATGGTTGGCCTGGTTTAGGAGTGGATATAGAGCAAAAGCTGGCAGATATTTTAGGTACTGTAAAAGACAAAAGCTGCCACATGAAAATTGAAGAATTAACCAGGCATTTGCCTGGTGTAAAAGCTTATGATTTTGCTTTACAAGATGCTAAGGGAAAGATAGTGAAACTGTCGGATTTTAAAGGAAAAACTGTATTTATAGATTTCTACTATACTGGATGTGGAAACTGCATCATTTACTATAAAACCCAAGTTGAAGGAGTAGAGCAAAAATACAAAGGAAATAGTAAAGTTGTGTTTATTTCAATCAGTGCAGACAGCAATCCTGATACCTGGAAAAAGAGTTTGCAGGGTGCGCAGTACAACTCTCCGGATGGCATTAATTTATATACCAATGGTAAAGGTTTTAGTCATGAACTGATTTTTTATTATAACATAAAAAATTATCCTTCACCTATGTTGATAGATAAAAGCGGAAAGATTTTACATACGGGCTCTTTTTTAAGAAAAGGAGTAAATCTAGAAAGCGCGATACAAAAGTCATTGTAGATGTAAGCAGGAATTGGGGTAGTGTTTGCTACCCCAATTATTTACATTTAATTGGTGGAACTGAAATCTCCTGTTTGTATAATGGTGACCTGATTGAGCGGAACCTCTGAGTCTACCTGTAAAGGTGTTTCTGAACCGACCCTGCAGGCATCTGGTGAACTACCATCACAGCTGTACTCTGAAGGAGGAAGGCCTGTAACATCCTTAATAATTCGATAGTGATTGCCACCTGAGGTGATAGATACCCCATAGGTAAAAGCCGATCTTTTGTCTGTAGCTTTTACTGACATCAATATACTACCCAAACCAACAATAAACACAATAGCTGTTGCAATGATTCGGAACCTTTGTAAAAAACTCAATTTTTGAACTAACATGTGGATAAATTTTAAATGACGCCCTCAATTTAGGGATAGGGCTTAACCTGTGCCGCCAAAGTTATTAGTGATCATTCATCAACACATCTAACAAATCAGCTACTCTAATTTACCACATTCCTCTGATGTGGAAATTGCCATCTGTCACTAAAATGACTAGTCCAGCCTGTTGTGTTTTACTATCATACATTACATACCACTTAGCTAGGTTTACGATTTCTTTGGAGTTGTAAGTAATATTCAGATTTAAATATTGAATAAAAGACAAGATGATGAAAGTGTTGTAAGAAATAAAATAATATGTTTTGCACTTTGTACGTACAATAGGAGATTGGCCTATAAATATTCAACTGCACGTGCTCTGAACCCCCTACTAATTGATAAATAAACAACTTGAAATTGCTAACTTAGCTTAAACATCGTAAAAGTCACGGCTATGATTGAAGTAGTATGCGGAGTTATCTATAATGAACATGGTCAGGTTCTAATCTGCCGAAGGGCACAGCATAAGTCTTTATCTGGATATTGGGAGTTTCCTGGTGGAAAGATGGAACCGAATGAACTACCTGAGCAATCGCTATCTCGTGAATTGCTTGAAGAGCTAGGTATGGAAGTGTTAGTTCAAGACTTTCTGGCTGAGGTAATGCATAAATATGAAGACTTTGCTATTAAACTACTCGCTTATAGATGTGCTTTTATTTCTGCAACCTACATTCTATCAGACCATGACCAGTATACTTGGGTATTTCCCCAAGAATTGGTAAACTTTGAACTCGCTGCTGCGGATATACCTATCGCGGAACAACTTTACGCGATCTAATATAATATTTTTTCATGCTGTTAGATAAACCGATGAAATGACACTTGGAATTGCAACAATAAATTGGACATTCAGTTAAGCCTCAATCTCATTTAGCAAATGGACAGTTAGCATTTTAAATATCCCCAACTTCCATTAAGTTCGTGTAAAGACCTCTCTTTATTATAACAATCCAAAATATCTATCGAGCCTTGAACCATATTTAAGCGCATAGAACATTGAAGTAGTTATTTATATCTATTCATTTTTTACAATCGGTTTCAATTTTACGACATCCTTGAAGAACAATCCCTCTTTGATTTGTGAACTGTAACTGATCAATGCATCCTCATATCCACTGGCCGATATAGTAAACGTATATTTACCACTACCGGTCAACTCTAGGGCTATTAGTCCTGTTGCATCGGCTTCCTGTGTTTTAACAACTTCATTATTTAAATTGCGTAAAGTTAATTTGGCATTTTTTATTGTATCGGAAGTCTTTTCATCCTTTACCACATACTGGATTTTATTAGTCTGGGCATTGGCCAAAGAATACATAACCGTTAGGCAAAAGGTCATCAAAATAGTTTTCAGGTTTTTTTTTAAGGTTTTCATAATTTTGTTTCGTAGGTTATTGATAAAAATAAATAGATAATGTCATTGTCCGAATCGATCATCTTCTTTAGGAGTATACGATTTTATGCTGTTTTCTTTCGTCTTTCCGAACTTGTAGGATACTGAAAAGCGTAAAATTTGTGTTTCTGTCTTCCGATATCCTGAATTTACAAAGAAGTCGGCATAATTCTCATAATTATACCTGTTAGTATTAAAAATATCATTGACTGTTAGATTAAGGGACAATGCATCTTTTAGGAAACTTTTGCTTAACGCTAAATCAATGAAATGGAAATTGCCCTGGCTTCCCTGTGGAGTGACAGATTTTGACTGAGCCACCCCAAAAATTTCAACAACAGCATTCTTCCAAAATTTACAGTTTAAAGAAAAAGATCCTCCAAAAGCATTAATAGGCTCAGGATCTGGAATATCAAAGATCCCCACATTCATAAAGTTTCTCGATCCCTTTAGGTTTAAAGTAAAGCCGACTTTTTTGGTAATATTCTGCTGAGTAAACACACTTATGTTAAACCTGTTGTCTGCCTCGTAATTAAAGGGCTGATTGATGTAAGTACCGACCTGCTCACCTTTAATGTTTAGCCAGGTATAGGGATTATTTTCTCTTGCATAACTAAAAGAAATCAGATAATTATTCTTTTTAGCGGTATTGATAGCATACGAAACGCCATAAGAATCGGTAGTTGATGGTCGCAGGTCTGGGTTACCTCTTCTCACCGTAGTCGGATCTGTACTGAAATCAATCGGATTTAATTGGGAATAAGAAACCCTCCAGATTTTTTTGCTATAGGCTAAAGTCAGGTTGCTCTTGGCATTCAATGCATATACAAATCCTACATTAGGTAGTGGATTAAAAAAATTAGATTTATTGAGCGTAGAGCTATTTTGGCGCAGCGATTCCAATTTCAAATACGTTTGCTCAGCCCTAAATCCTACCGAGTACGTCAATTTTTTATACCTCCCGGAAAAGTTTAAAAATGCACTATAGACATCCTCATTATAATTTAAAAGATAGGTATTAGGGAGGTCCTGGTAAAATCGACTGTTCAGAAAATCAAAATTCTGATTTCCGAAATCGCTGTTGATCAAAAAGCCCGTTGCCGAAAGTCCCGCGGTTAAAGTAATAAACAATCTTCTATATGGACAGGAACTGGCGGCGATGATCCTAGCCATACCAACATTATATCTACATTAAAAATATCATACTTTATTATTTAAATTTTGTTAAAATGGAAAATCTAGATGACGACCAAGCAAGAATTGAAAGCAATGGCAGAAACTTAAACTTTAATAAACTTCATCAAACCTTCGACAACTTTGTACGGAGGCATGTGAAAAATCACCTTCGTGATCCACAATCTATAGATGATGTAGTGCAGGATATTTGGATCAAGGTAAATCTAAACATTGCAAGCTACGACCCAACGCTAAGCCTACCTTATACCTGGCTCAAAAATATTACCGAAAATACGGTCTTTAATGCCAACAGGGCTTGTAGAACCAAATACTACCCTACACTTGTAGATATTGACGCAACTGATGTTGCTGATGATATTAAACAATCTGAAATGCCAAATTATGATGCGGTAGGTTTAAAGCAAGCCATGCAAAACCTCCCTACGCGCACTAAAACACTTCTTGAAATGCATTACTTTGGTGGATACAGTCAGGCAGAGATTGCCAAGATGCTGAAGAAACCGCTAAGCACCGTAAAAGATATTATCCAGAAAGGACAGAAAACACTTCGCCAATTATTGAAGGGGGACATTGAACAGTATCACGGTTATTAAATCGGTATTGATGAATGAGTAGAGAATTTATTCGATGTACTCTCATTAAGGATTTAAAAATTCCGCGTAGTGCTACGCAAAATATTGTTCATTGACATCTTGAAAATATTAACGGTAATATTTGAGGGCATTAACAATACTACCGTTTTACAGGGGGCACATCAACAGCTGAGGAAATGCCTCCTCATGCTTCAAATATATATAATCCTTAGCGGCAGTAAACCATTTTACTGCTTGCTGAGGATTTATGGTTTTTATTTCTAGAGTCTGTGAGGGATTTTGTGTAAAGTTGCAACGTATGGACTCAAAACAACACCCAATGGTACTGGCTGTTTAAAAGCAGAATTAGCACTGTTATATCAAATTAATAGTCAACAAAATGACCATTAATTATTGGCTTTGATAAGATCAGCTTTTTTTCTTTATCAGATTCTGGCCTCAGGAATAAATTTTGAAAATCAATAGTAAGGGCAGGTAAATAGGAAGCTAGAATATCATCGAGATTTCTAGAAATCACAGGCTTCATAATCAAACAGTTCTTATATTCTTGAAAGGCAGAAACATTCTTTATTTTATAAAAGTCTATAATCAGTTGAAGATTAATTTCAGATGCCAATACCCATGGTTCCTTGATTTTGGAGAAATAAACTGAGTCTACCATCCCTTTGTCATTCACGGAAATGAAGATTGAAAACAGCAATATTTTTTTGGTGTCAACAGGTTTACCACTCTTAAGATTAACAGTCACAGGTGGTATGAGATCATTGTGATCAAGTTTTTGGGCTAAAACCCTATTATAGCTGAAATACAGTATAAAACCTAAAATTAAATAAATTATTTTCATAAAAAGTTTAATTGCAATAATGACCTTTTCGGACAATTGGATTATATTCTTTATCCATATAAAGTTTGAATACGTTGAATTCTATATTGCTCAGCTCCACTTACTGAAGACCAGATGCTGGTGTCCTGTAGTCCACCTAGTGATAAGGCCCTGGCATCTTCATAGCTCATTTCGATATATTGGCTTTTTAAAGCGTACGTAAATTTACTTATATAATCTGTAATCATAGTCTGGTGTGTGCGGGAATGATGATTGTGCCTTCTTGATTAGTCGGAAATATGTCCTTAGATGGGCGTGTAGCATCTCATTAGATATGTTGCAAAATTATATTCATTAGATCTCTGTGATAATGCTGTCAAATTTAAAATAATATTTGAGTTCATTGCACTACCATTTAAGTCGAATAAGGTTACAGCATCTCTGTTTGTAGTAGATGGATAGCTGTGGTTGCTAAATGTTACTGTAGCTGTTGGAACTGAAGCAAATCGATAGAGAATAAGACTACGGATTTCATTCGGTTGGCCATTAGACAGTGATAAATCTACTCCTGATTTAGCGCAGGGATTATCACAATTGTTGATTATATTACCAAGGCCTGAGTTACCGACATATGATCCACCGCCTCCATTGCAATTTGAGCAATCGGCCGTACAATCTGGCATTGTACCACCTCCATATGTAGTACCTAAATATGTAATATCTTGCGAGGTGGAAGTTGATGAAAATTATCAACACATAAAAATTAAGATTGATCTTTACATATATAGGTGTACTACTACTTACGCCATTACTTCAAAGTACTGTCAGCATCTATACAGTCTGAATAATTATATATATATATTGTTAGCTGGATTAGTGGTGCTTTTTAAGGATTTTTTTAAATTAAATGCTCCAGATCATCTACACATTGCTGATAAACCTGATCTACCATTCCCTGGTTTTCAAGATCCATTTGTCGGTAGCCGATAGGGCAGCCATCAGACATTGGTAAAACGGCCGTCTTCCTGGCTTCTGACGATTCTTCGTTTATGCTTGGTGCCGAACTACTTGTAGACGGCGGAATGACATATTTGTCTAAATAATTGAAATACCGGCGGGGTTAAGAAAACCTCGCTGGTACCCTATTAAAAGACATCATCTACCTATTAAGTTCATCGGTTAAATTCTTTTCTTTCTTCCTTTTTTTGTATTTTTCCAATATGAAAAAATTCAGGATTTTAGTGGCCTGGGTTTCCTCCTAATTGCATTTTTTATATAACCTCCATCTATATGAAAAGATATATACTTCTGTGTTTGTTGATTAGCGTACTAAATGGTTACGGACAGCAACGAGATTTTTCAATCCATGTAAAAGAATCCGGTAGCCAGCATTATAAGTATGTATACTTCTATTCCTGGATTCAAAACTCTATGAAACGTAAGGAACTACTGCCAGATGGTGTTGAGTTCAGTGGTAAATATGATCTGATAACTACAGATGGAAGCTATCAAAAGGCCATTATACTGATCAGCAATTTAGATCTTAAAGAGACAGAACTAGTACAACAGCCAGAGCAATTGCGGCGGGGCTTTGTAGTAGAAGACAAAATAGACATAGTTTTTAATAGTGATACCAAATATTTTAAGGTTGATGGTGGTTTCTTAAATAAGATCGACAATATTTTCAGAGATAATGAATACAGGTATTCACGACGATTGGATAGTTTAACCGCCGATCTTAAATCCTTATTTCCTGATTCTCTACTAAGGGCAAAGGAATATAAGAAGATTAGGCGGACAGTTTTTTTCGAGGAAAAAGAAAGTACCCTGGCTTTAATTCGAAATAATACTGGAGCAGGACCAATAATTGAAAACCTTCTGGTCTATGCACTGGTACCCATCCGGCCAGTGGAAGAAGTTAGAGAGGTGTTTAATAAGTTTCCCTCAGCTGTTAGGATGAACAGAATGGGAATGTTTGTTGATAGTTTGATCGGTGTTCAGGAAAATATGAAAAAGGCCGGATTAAAAGTAGGTGCTCAAATGCCCGAATTTGCACTTAAAAATAGTGAAGACATTTTGGTTAAGAGCAGCAGCAAGTTTGGAAAATATACTTTAATTGACTTTTGGGCAAGCTGGTGCGCACCGTGCAGGGCAGAAACACCCAATTTGATCAAGGCATATAACAGCTTCCACGCCAAAGGATTTAATATAATAGCAATATCTATTGATCAATTGAAGGATAAGGAGAAATGGCTAATGGCTATTGAAAAAGATCACTCAGATGCCTGGATAAATCTTTTTAATCCCGGGGGAACAGACAATATTGCAAAGGAATTAGGTATAAACGCTATACCAGCGAATTACCTGATTGATAACAAAGGGAAAGTTATTGCGAAAGACTTGAGAGGAGAGGCGCTTATGGATACGCTTAGGAAGCTATATTAATAGCGAGATGAGCGGAAGGATACAGGCGGGTATTAGGGCATCCTGTTCCAGATAATTAATTTTAAAATTTGACTTGGAGTATGCAATGATTTCATCCATATACTGAGAATGGTGAACAAGATGCCATTTATATTGTAAAGCTACCGGATGAAAGGGTCTTAATTGCAGCAGCTTATCCACAACTGTTGTAAATTCCGTCAGTGTGGCAGTTTTAGAACTGCTAAGTATCTACATTTTATAGGTGAGTGCCTGAACATGAAGCACTTATAGCTATTTTTGAAATATGATCCTGAATTCTTTGATATTTTGAATCAGATCGAAAATTTTCTTTGCTGCATAATTTTTGATATTGTAAATTTTTATCTATTATTGTTAAGCCCCAGAACATAATGGATTTGCTACGATGCACATAAAATCGACAGAAAGTGATGAACATTTGTTGGCACGTGTTGCTAAGGGGGATGAGTATGCTTTTAAAGTCATCTTTGATAGGTATCACAGGAAAATTTATGCCTACGCGCTCCGTATTCTGGCTTCACCTGTTCTGGCAGAGGAGGTTATGCAAGAAACCCTCCTGAAACTATGGCTGCAAGGTTCAAAATTATCTGCTGTTAACAACTTACAAAATTATTTAATCACTATCAGCTGTAATAAGGCTATCAGTATACTAAGGAGGCGAAAATTAGAAATCGCTGCCAGAAAGGCTATGGATGGGGCATGGACTGAAACTCACAATGATACCATCGAGCAGATTCTATTAAATGATTCCAAAAAGGTGGTACAGGAGGCGCTTATGCTCCTGCCTGACAATCAGCGTGCAGTTTATGAATTATGTCATATAGACGGTTTAACCTATAAACAGGCGGCCCAACAGTTAGGGCTTTCACCATTATCTGTTCAAACGTATATGAAAAAAGCCCTCAAGTTTATGCGCGAGTATGTAAGCATACACACCGACATTATAGCGCTTTTAATTATTTACAGAATATTATAGATTTCCTATCCCCTAAAATTCATCTCATGCGTCAATACTAAAAGGCATCACACAGGGCCTGTATAAGTAATTGATTTTAGGCCATGAGCATTGACAAGAAAAGGATTATTTACCTCTATGAACGCTTTATTCAAAACGAAGCATCTGATGAGGAAAAAGATGAGTTCTATTCCTTCATTGAGGAGCCACAACATGAGGCAGAACTTGCTGCATATCTCGGCCGTCTCTGGTTTAAAGTCTCTGAGGATGAAGTAGAAAAAGTAATGCTGAGCAATACCTTGCAAACCTATAACCATATAATCTTGCAACCTCAGTACCAGAGCCCGTGGATGAAACGTCCTATAATTTATCTCTATGCCTTAGCTGTTGTAATGATACTACTTACAATAGTGCGCATTCCACTCATTCCACGAAACCTGCTTTCCACAGCCACCGCAGATACCTCAATGAAGGTGCTCCCTGGCGAATATGGTGCTACACTGCAATTGGCTGGTGGACAAAGGCTGGACCTATCTAAAACAATCTCAGGAGCAATTGCGGTAGAGGGGGGAGTGGCGATTTCAAACAGCGCAAATCAGCAAATTTCTTATACAGCTGGCAAATCATTGACCACTAAATATCCTTTATACAATATATTAAGTACCCGTAACGGGCAATATTACCGTGTTTTATTGCCAGACTCCACGATGGTCTGGCTTAATGCTGGTTCGGCGCTCAGGTTTCCGGTATCATTTTCCTTAAGCAGGGAACGGATCGTGTATTTGCAGGGAGAAGCCTATTTCGAGGTGGCAAAAGACCCTGCTCATCCTTTCATTGTCCAAACTAGCCAGCAGTTTATTAAAGTGCTGGGTACTCATTTTAATGTCACTTCATATCCCCAGGATGGCCGGGCAACCACAACACTTTTGGAAGGTGCCCTCAGCGTGAAGCATCAAAACCACCTTACGCTAATGAAAGCAGGCCAGCAATTCCAGACAAATAAAGATGGAACCGTGTATGTACAGGAAGTTGACCCCGCAGAATCTATTGCCTGGAAGGATGGTTATTTCATATTTAATGAAGACCTCCATAGCATTTTGAAGAAGATTAGCAGGTGGTATGATGTAGATATACAGTATAACTATATGCCCTTGGCAACTCGTATGCTGAAGGGAAAAATTGGACGGAACAGGCCACTATCTGAGGTATTAAGTATGCTGGAATTTACAGGAAATATACATTTTCAAACCATAGGAAGGAGGGTAATTGTAAAGAAATAAGCAAACATCAGACTCCTTCTAATAAAAAAGCCAGTTGTGCTACGAACACCCCTGGCTATAGGTTGGAGTAAGTGAATAAATAGTATGTCATATCAACTTAAACCAAAACAAATGTATAAAAATTCTATCAAAAAGATAGGTTTACCAATTTGGTATATCCCTAAAATACTGCTGATTATGCGATTAATAATCCTATTTACAATGACTATGGTAATGCAGGTTAGCGCAAAAGGCTATAGTCAGACGGTTACGCTGAATGCCACCAATGCGTCTCTCAACAGCGTTATGAGCGATATCAGTAAACAGACTGGATTTGATTTCCTCTACGATAGAGAACTTGTTGCCATGGCTAAGCCTATAAACATTCAGGTTAAAAATGGCAAGCTGACCGATGTATTAAATAGTTGCTTTTATAATCAGCCAATCACTTATAAAATACAAAATGGGGCTATCCTGTTACAACGGAGAACAGGCAATTCAGCACTGTCCATTTCCAACAATTCAAACAAACCTATAGATGTTCATGGTCGCATCCTCGATGAAAATGGGAGTCCGCTTGCCGGGGCCACTGTTAATGTTAAAACTACTGCTCGGGTAGTGGTTACGGATAATGAGGGGCGGTTTTCACTAACGAATGTGAATGATGATGCTGTATTGGTGATTACCTTTTTAGGATATCAGTCCCAGGAAGTTAAAGTGCGGAGTAATATCGGTACGTTACAAATGACGCCTGTAACTGGTACGCTGAAGGAAGTTACTGTCAGTACAGGATATCAGACTCTGCCCAAAGAACGGTCAACGGGATCATTTGAAAAAGTGGATAACCAGCTCTTCAACAGAATCACGGGAACAGATGTATTGTCACGTCTGCAGGGAACAGTTCCGGGTATTTATTTTAATAACAGCACCACATTAAATGCAATTAGCATCCGAGGGCTGAGCACACTGTCTTCAGAATTAGCACCGCTTATCGTATTAGACAATATACCATATGATGGTGATATCAATAACATTAATCCTAATGATGTTTTGGATGTAACGATATTAAAGGATGCCGCTGCAGCTTCCATCTGGGGTACACGTGCCGGGAACGGGGTGATTGTGATCAGAACCAAAAGAGGAATGTTTGATAAGCCTATTGAAGTGAGCTTAAATACCAATTATTCGCACAGCAAGAAACCTGATTTGTTTTATAGCCCTGAGATAAGCAGTACAGAGTTTGTGGATGTGGAAAATTTCTTATTTGACAATGGTTTTTACGACGATAAGCTCATAACCACAGATCCATTTGTGCCCTTTGTGACTCCTGTAGTAAGCCTCCTTGCTAAACAAAGAGCTGGCACAATCTCGCCAGAGAATGCAGCGGCCCAGATCAGTATGCTGAGAAACCATGATGTGCGCGATGATTTCTTGAAATACATATACAGAGAGCCGGGAAACCAGCAATACGCACTTAATGTTAATGGGGGTGGAAAAGATATTTTATATTATTTATCTGCGGGTTTTGACAGAAACCTGGGTACTATAGTTAACTCGGATTATTCCCGGCTAAGCTTGCGATCGAACATCGATTTCAAGCCGGTTAAAAATTTAGTTATCCAGACTGGCATACTATACACGAAAACCAAAAGCAATAATATAGCTGATGAGAGTGTGCTGGGTTACAATAGCGGATTGCTCCGTTCCATTTATCCCTATGCAAGGTTGGCTGATGACAATGGCAACGCACTTGCGGTTGGCCAGGTTTATGATACCGACTTCCTGGATAACCTGAGTACAAACCCAAAATTGCTGGATTGGCGGTATAGACCCCTCGATGAGCGCGACAAGAGCCGCGGTACGGGCAATGCGCAAGACATTTTGCTTAATGTAGGTGCAAAATATACACTTAATCCAGTATTTTCTGCCGAGGTAAGATATCAGTATCAGCGCAGTCAAACTTTTAACAACAGTATCTTTCAATCAGATTCCTTTTATGCCCGCGATTTAATCAATAAATATACAACTCCGGCTAATTATACGGATCCGGTTACCGGTGCTGATGCCTCTTACATCCGCAATATCCCTTTGGGTGGCATTTATAATTCTTCCAATGGCATCAATACCAATCAAACTATCCGGGCTCAGTTAAATGCAGAAAAAAACTGGGGCGGTAAACATGCCGTAGTTGCTTTGGCAGGAGCTGAAATCAGAAAAGCATACGGGCAGTTTGATAATGAAGGCAGACGGTATGGTTATGATACTGAACTGAAAAATTTTCAGGCAGTAAATTATCAGAGTACACAATTCCCCTTGTTTTTTGGCGGTGTTGATTACATTCCATGGGAGGCTACATTAAATGATAATGACAATAGGTTTACTTCTTATTTTGCAAATGCTTCTTACAGCTACCTTGATCGATATACCTTCTCTGCCAGTACCAGAAAAGATGCTTCCAATGTGTTTGGGGTAAATGCCAATAAAAGGGGAACACCTCTATGGTCGGCTGGTGGTGCCTGGAACATCTCGAAAGAGCCATTCTACAGATCAGAGATTCTGCCTTCACTGAAATTGAGGACTACCTTTGGATATAGCGGCACTATCGTTTCTGGAACACCAGCTTTTGCCGTGGTTACCCATGATATAAATGTAACCACGCTATTACCTGTGGTAACTGCACAGAATTTGCCCAACCCCGATTTACGCTGGGAAAAAACTGGAACCCTTAACCTCGGTCTCGATTTTGGATTCAAAAATAACCGGTTGGGCGGAAGTATTGAATACTTTCAGAAAAGGTCTGTAGATTTACTAGCCCCAGCGCCGCTGGATCCAACCACAGGCTTTTACAGGCAAACTTTGAATACAGCAAACCTGCAGGGAAGGGGAGTAGACCTAAGCCTGAACTCCATCAACGTAATGGCCAATCGTTTTGCATGGAATACAACTTTTAACTTCAGCTATAACAAAATGGTAGTTAAAAAATACTTGCTGAAAGAAGCATCATCCATCGTATTCTTCACCAGTGGCGGTAGTATTATCAATCCTGTGGAGGGTGAGGATGCTTATATACTTTATGCATTTCCATCAACTGGTTTAGACCCTGAAACGGGAGATCCGCGTGGATATTTAAATGGGGAAATAAGCAAAGATTATACTGCTATTTTTAATCAGCCCCTAAGTGCTGCAAAAAAAATGGGGAGCTCGCGGCCACGATATTACGGCTCATTGCGTAACACTTTTTCTTACGGGCAATTATCTCTATCAGCTAACATACTTTATAAGTTGGGCTACGTTTTTAGAAGAAGCGGTATAAATTATACCAACCTATTTTTTGCCAATACAGGCAATGAAGAATTCTCCATGCGATGGCGAAATCCAGGCGATGAAAATACAACATCGGTGCCCTCTATGCGATATCCGTATGACAGCAACCGCGATCTATTTTATACACTATCAGATGTATTAGTAGACAAAGGAGATCAGATCCGCTTGCAGGATATTACAGCCAGCTATAATTTCAAAAGAGTAAGGGGTTTAAGAAACTTAAGACTCTATGGGAATGTAAGTAATATGGGCTTAATCTGGCGGGCAAATAAACACAATCTTGACCCCGATGTTGCAACATATGGATATCCAAATCCATTAACATTTGCTTTGGGCCTAAATGCAACTTTTTAGCACATTATTAACTATCAGTAAGCACAGCAAATTTTGAAAAAATGAAAAAGAGAATTAAAATATTTATTTGCAAAGGGACTTTTTATACCATCCTGATCTGCTTGATCTGCAGTTTGCAATCTTGCGAAAAATTTCTCGATGCAAAACCCTCTAGCAAACTTGATAAAATGGAGCCTGACTATGTTCCAGACTTATTAGACGACTTCGACATTATGAATAATAGATATCCTGGGGAGATTGAAAACTGTACAGATGACTTCTTTCTTTTGGAAGCTGGATATAATGCGCTTGCTTCGTCAAAATATCCTCAAGACCTGTACCTCTGGAAAGGTGAGGCACAGCAGACCATTATAGCTCCAGGCTGGGCGGATTCCTATAAAGTTGTATACAACGCTAATTTAGCCTTAGAAACTCTGGCCGCGGGTACAGGATCATTAGATCCTACATTAGTGAATACCCTAAAAGGGATGGCATACTTTTTCAGGGCCTATGCACATCATCAGGTGGCTCAGAGTTATGCCCAGCCGTATGATGTGGCTACTGCAGGCCAGGACGCAGGAATACCTATCAGGACCAATACTGCAGTAGAAGTGAAGTCTGAAAGAGGTACTGTTAAAGAAACGTATGACAAGATCATTGCTGATTTTTTACAGGCCCTTCCTCTATTGCCGGTTACGTCTACCATTGCGTCCAGACCGAATAAAGCGGCTTGTTATGCAGCTCTGGCAAGAACATATCTTTCCATGCAGGATTATACTAATGCAGGGAAGATGGCTGACGAATGCCTAAAGCTTTATAGTGTACTTATAGACTATAATTCCGTTAGTAAAACGTCTCTTACACCTTTTCCAAGGTTTAACGCTGAAGTTATATTTCATGCAACCCTTTCAGGTTCGCTTTGTGCCAATCCTGTTCGTGCCAAGATAGCTACGGACTTATACAATTCGTATGAAGCGAGCGACCTGCGGAAGGTGGTATTTTATAAAACTACAACAGGCGGTTTTCGATGGTCTGGTAATTATAATCCTGTTACTAACAATACGTTTTTCAGCGGCCTGGCTACCGATGAGGTTTATTTAATCAGGGCGGAATGTTATGCCCGGGCAAATAATGTAGCAGAGGCATTGGCTGATCTTAATACTTTAAAAGTTAAAAGGTGGAATAATACTGTTGCGTATGTCCCTGTTACAGCGTCCACAGCTGAAGAAGCGCTGCGGCTGGTGCTCGCAGAACGTAGAAAAGAGCTGCCCTTCCGCGGTCTAAGATGGGTAGACTTACGCAGGCTGAATAAAGATCCAAGATTTCAGACAACGCTCAGTCGTACTATAGGGGGGGTAACCTACACGCTGCCTCCCAATGATCTTCGTTATGTATTATTGATTTCCCAATCAGTGATAGATAATTCAAATCTGTTACAAAACCCCAGGTAGAACAAAAAACTTTGGGGGTGGTGTGCCTTCAAGTTTTATAAAAAATAATATCATGAAATTGCCTTTACTTAAATACGCTATTGCGTTCCTTATATCTACATGTACACTTAATATCCAAGGTTTTTGCCAAAGTCCGTTAATAGGCCAACAAGTCCCTAATTTATTTATTTCAAATATTATAAATGATGATAAGGACGAGCATCAAATGCTGGACTTTCAAGATAACCTGCTTATTCTCGACTTCTGGAACACAAGCTGTGGAGCCTGTATTGAAGGATTACCAAATGTGGTAAATCTTCAAAAGCAATTTGGCAGTAAAATAAAAATTTTACCTGTAACAGATCAGCCTGAGCAACTCATTAGAAAGTTTTTAAGCAGTAATAAGTTAATTAAAAATCTTAAAGTACCGTCGGTGGTAGAAGACACCACACTCAAAAACTATTTCAGATATAAAGGCTTACCTCATGAGGTGTGGATTTATAAAGGGAAAATAATAGCGATCACTGGTGCAGAGTATGTGGATAGCGCAACGATCCAGTCGGTATTACAGGGATCTAAAGTATTGCTCCCGCTGAAGGATGATTTTCTGAATTATGATTACAGCAAGTCTTTGATGGGCAGAGAATTGATAACAGCGGACCAGGTAAATGGTCCGCAAAATTACATTGGCCTATTTAAGTATCAGGAAGGTGCATCGCCTCGCTATAAAACAGTAACGGACACTACAAACAAACGGCAAAGGACTTATCTTATCAATTATTCTATTATAGGTGCATACAAAATGCTTTTGGATAAGGTCGCAACAATAAATTATATAAGGAGTCCATCCTCACCTGACATTGGAGCTATAGCCAGAAACCAGATTATACTAAACGTACAAGATAAAGGCAAATATTTTAAAGATGTAAAAGAGTATACTGCCAGTTGGCATAGGAAAAACGACATCTCCTATGAATGGATTTCACCACCTTCAGATTTATCTGATAAACGTAGGGCGGAGATTGTACTCTCAGACTTGGACCGCCTTTTGGGTATTAATGTTAAGTGGGAAAAAAGAAACATGAAATGTTTACTGTTGGTCCGCAATAAAGACATTAATTTAAGAAGCAACTCCAGGGAGACCGTTTTTGACTATACAGCTGATATCAAAAAATTTAGAAAGGTGGATTTGAGAAATCTTGTCTTTTATCTAAATTCCTTTGAAAACAATCCACCTGTTTTTGATTCCACAAACTACACAGATTTGGTAGATATGGACCTGCCATTTAGTTCATGGACCGACATTGCCGCAATCAGGTCTGCACTATCACCTTATGGACTGGATCTTGTTACTTCCACCAGGGTGATTGATATGCTGGTGGTTACAGAGCGAGAGGAATAGACCGGCCGTTAAGGGGTGGGTCTTAACTTGACGAACTCATTTGGAGTTTTGGTTTTAATGGCATATTTGATCATTTTTAAAAGCTTCTTATTATTTAAATCTGGGCATGCTGGGATTTCATCTGCCATACATGTACACCGTATGGCACAGAGGTACTCGCCATGTGAACATGTAGGTGCGCCGTCCTCAGGTATGATCGTATAACTAGTAGACTGATCAATAGGAAATGGGTATTTATATACAAACCAAGGCATATAGTAGCTGTTTAAGTTAATATTAGGTTAATAATCCGAAACGATGCCAGAGCATCGTTTCGGAATTTGAATGCTAAGCAGGACGTAATTTTGTTACACCATTAGTGATGTTTCCTTCAATAGCATTGGTGATTGCTGTACGAACCTGCTCTGTTAGAACAGGTTGTGCTGGAATAGTTCCTGTGGCAACTGTAGTATAAATTGCACATAAGGTATCACCAGTACAAGCTGGTGTTCCAGATGCTAATGTATAGCTGGTAGGCAGATTAGCATCATTAGGGAAATTATAATTAAACCAAGGCATTTTGTTTGTGCTTTTATTATAAAAAGCTAAATTTAATTTCTGCCTACTCTAGCATGGGTTTTCGGCTTCCCCCAAGTTTCCATTCTTTCACTTCTGGAATTTAATCCATATCATTTTAAAATTTTAACTACTCTAATTTACAAGTAAGCTACGATGATTCAAGGGACAAATGTTACTATCACTGCTCGGATGGAAAAGAAATCAGCTGCCAGAGTGAAAGCTGTAAAAGCTAAAAATGTAATAATTAAGTTCACCCAGAAGTGTTGCATCCAGCTCATTTTTGTAAAGACTTTGCCACAGGGGCAAAGTTCTAATTCATATAAGTGGAAAGCGGCCCCACCAATATAAATGGTGAAAATCAGCATTAAAATAGATGATAATAGCAACGCAACTGTTGAAGTTGCTTCAAATATTAACATGATCGATAGAAAGAGTTCGGAAAATGGTAAAATCAAATATAAGATCTCAGATAACCATTTTGGAATGATTTGGCTCTGCATTACATAATGAAATCTTTTCATATTAAACAACTTAGGAATAGAGGTATATGCCCACAGGATTGCCAGGAACCACTCAATTGAATGTATTATAAATAAACGCATTTGTAAATAATTAGCGTACACAAGTTCAGGTGCGGAAAGCATTTTTCCATGGCCAGTTGTCCCAATTTATCTTGTGCCCCCGCCGAAAATCCAGACTGCTGAAAAGTCGAAAATCTCCGCGCAATTACTTAACTTAGACATCAAAATTCATCGGTAAATTCCATGGTATAACTAATTATTGTTTTAATGATAACAAGCATTTACTATAACATAATATGCGCCCATAGGTTTAATACCTGGAATTCACTTATTGCTTTCTTACAGAAAGATCACAGCCGAATCAATCGCGGTTGAATACAAAAACTTTAAATCTGCTTCCAAATTAAGAAAATATTTTTTCTGCGGATTTATTGGGCTGTGGTTCATAGCGGTTCCTTTAGCATTATTAGCAACATGCTTTTTAGCATCCTAAGTCATACAAAAAGTAAGGATCAATTTTAAACCGCTCCAGATCATCTACACATTGCTGATAAACCTGATCTACCATTCCCTGATTTTCAAGATCCATTTGCCGGTAGCCACTTTTCGGATCGTTGATAATCTTTTCCAGGTATATCTTCATATTAAAACACATGGTAAACTCGCCGCTGGCAACGAGTTTCTTCAGCGTCTCATCCAATACCTGTGTATCGGTAAACCATAAAGAGGTACCACACTTTGCTGCTGCTTCGGCCACGGCTTTCATCTCTGGACCAACCTCCTCAGCATAATCCTTATCTGCATGGCGCTTCAGAAAATCCTCTTCTGTAAGTTCTTTAATGCGGTTATCAATCCGCTTATACGCATATTGCTCATCCTGGTACAGTACATTGTAATTGAGCCGGCGCACTACTTTCAAAAACACTTCCATCAGGAGGGTGACCAGGGAATTTAAACGGTCTGTAATCAAGGGCTCGAGCCGGTGGAGAGACAGCTGATCGATGTCTAATGCGGCAAGCTTTTCCTGGTAAAACTTAGGGATCAAGCCTAGCAGTTTGGCGTAAACCCGCGTTTTGCCTGACTCAAATTTACTAAGCGCCCAGGTTTTTAAATAGATTAAACAGAGCGTGACTGCGGTGAGTGCCAGTGTAATACCCGTAAAGATATTATTGCCATACTCCCAGAAAAGTGGTGCAATGGAAAACACCAGCAACATAATACCCAGCCCTATATCTGCCTGATGATTATACCTGCCAGCCATTGTTTTAAGATCCTTAACAGTGTAGGCTTTATAACCTTTCTTTGGGCCGGGTATAAAGGGTTTGTAGGCCTGCATATCTGGAGAGGCCACATCTGAGATAATCACCAGGTCGAAGTAGGGATCTTTTTTATAAGTAAGTATACTATCAATTCCCTGATTATCATAAATACCTCCATCCATTACACCCAATGGAGCCTTCTTTGCCGCGATATTCTCTTTTTTGAGCGAACGGAGCATAGGACTGTTCCGGTGCAGAAAGTCGTCTGGCCACAGCATAGGCTCAAATCCCCCCGGAAAACAGGAGGAGGCGGCAATCACATCTGCCAGTCTTACCTCATGGAGCTGCGAGGCCAGGACCCGGTGATAAAAATTTCCCGCATAGGTATCTGGCCATTTGATAGTTTTAAAACGGAAGTTGATCGCATTGCTGAACTCGGTGGAATTAAAGATGACCTGCTCCAGCTGATTGGGCAGGGGTTCCAGATCTGCCATCACCGCTTCGCCGGTAAAGTAATCTTTATATTGTTCTGCAAAAGCGTTGATCAGGTTTTTCGTTTTCTCTGTGTTTCTCCATTCAGCATCGGGATTTAACTGCTGGATCCCGGTTTTCACCAGGTCTAGCGTGCCAAGGTTACGCAGCAGCAGCTGATAAAATTCTTTGAAGCTGAGCCTCTGCTTCATCATGAGCACATATAGTACGCCAGTAATTGTTCCACCCGATACGGTAGAGATGAGCCTTAGGTTTGCCAGCAAAGGCCTATCTTTATATATTAACCTGTTGAGGTAAGCCATGGTACCGAGATGAAAAGATGCTGCACGGTAGCCACCGCCGGAGAGGCTCAGCGCAATCTTATCGAGGGGATTGATCAGTTTATTGTCCATTTTAATTAATGATGAATAGGGTCTTTTAATAATGGTATTGATTCCCTTACCTATTTCCTATGCGGGATTTTAGACTACTCCACTTTATAGGTGATCACATCAGATTTTAGTCCGGTGATTTTTCTTCTCGACAGATTGTGAATTAGTGGTCCCCATTTAGCCACTATAAGAGGATCACCTGGGTCGCAATCTGGCTCATAGGTACCGTCCATTCTTAAAATGCGGTAATTGGTGAGTTGTTTGAGTTTTTTATACAGGTTTTTAGCCGGCATCTTCCAGCCATTTGGTTTTGCAATATTAGCATCCGAAGCGTCAACCGGGATCATCGCCACCAGTTCTGCATGTTTCATCTGTTCTAGCGCGGCGGGCAGTGTTGCGTTATGACTGCCATGATGACCAACTTTGTATAACACCGTTTTACTTAACAGGCTGCTGAGTGATACCGGGTTATCCTTCCAGTCGATATCTTTCCAGGACAGCCAGTTACCTGTCTGTGCATCGCCCACAAATAACAGTACTTTCTGCGCCTCTACCAGTTCAAAAGCCAGTACCAGGCTGCTGTTATTGGTAAAAGTATCAAGGTATAAAGCCAAACGTTCTGCCTGGTTAAGCCAGTCGTAGTCGATCTTTCTCCAGTCTAAGGTGGGCTCATTGTAAGACTGATTAAGAAAGTCGCACGCTGGATCGAGCTTCAGCTCCTGATCGGTACTGAAGGGGAAGAAGCTGTCTTCGTAAAGATCATCATCAGTGCCATCTATCTTGCCGCTTCTATCTTTACCAGAAGTTGCGCTTACACTAGCACTATCCGATTGGCCATTGTCTTTATCTGATTCCAGATTGCTTAATGCCGCAAGCAAACCCTCTGCAGAGTTTAAAGCAACAGAGAGTTTAAAATCATAAGATTCGCCCTTATTGGGATGTGCGTCGAAGAGTAACTTTTCATCACAAGGAGGGCCCAGGACGTAAACTTTAACTTCTTCCTGCGTAAATCCGGGTAGGCTTATAACTTCGCCCGGGACTAAATAGGATGGTTCTTTTACCAGGCTCTTTAAATTTTCAAGACCTTCCTGTGGCGTTACCGGCGGTTTTCCAAAACCTACAATATCTTGCTCATAATAAAACCCAAGGATCTCATTAATACGTGCTGCGGCTACATTGTCTTTAAGCCCCTGCTGGTTTACAGCGGCCGCCTGCAGTTTACCGCCGATTTGCCGGAGTTTCCTGCTCACCTCTTTTTCGCCCCTGGCGATTTTTGCAGCATGATCATCCTTGGGATCGTCGAGCCAGGAGAGCCAAACCTGATTAGTGCCTATCTTTTCGAAGATATCTTTTGAATGCACAAAGTTGGAGTAATGGTCATTATGCTGGTGTGTGCCGATGACTACATCAAAAGGCCGCTTATTCTCTTGGAGCTGCTGTTTTTGCAGGTCCGTAGCGATAATACGCATACGGTCGATCGAACCTTGACCATTCCTGAAAGATCCCGAATCAATTAATACCGTGCTTTTCGTTTCACCCTTTGAGAATTCCAGATAAAAGCAATCTCCCAATTCTCCTACCGGGTACATAGTTATGTTTACGCTCAGTTTGTCCATATTAATGAAAATGCAGGTGTGAAAAATTTATTGTTTCAAAGCCGTTATTCGCTTCGTACATAGAATCCGTGAAAGCTGCAGCGCTATCATCGCCCCCGGACTGATAAGAGAACTGCTCTTTAAAGCGCTTCTCACTGCGGATGTTTTTCATGATGATATAACTTAAGCTGAACTCTTCGCTGCGGTTAAAGATGAGCGTAGCACCTCCACGAAATGCGATTTCTACGCCTGCATCTGCTGCAGCATCTGCCCGTAGGATTACTTTTTGAGTGATGGTGACAATGATCTGTTCCATGACCAGACCATTACTGCCCACCCTGTAGGCGGGCCTCACTTTATATACTTCTATCGTATCATTTTTAGCTTTCTTCGTTACATCGGTATAACCGGGCATATGAATATCTCGCGAGGTAATGCCCAGCAGCCTCAGCCATTCTTCCCAGCCCTGATCATCCAGCTTTTCTTTGTTGGTATTGGTCAGAAATTGATGTAGTGCCGCCTGGATCTCCCGTGTTTTAATCCAGAGGGCTTCACGGTCGTTGATACTGTTGAGGACCGGCACCCATTGTCGCAGGAAGTCCACCACTTCTTCGAGTGCCATAGCGATCTCCGGTTTTTCAATAGCAGGCTTGCTCCAGATCAGACTTTCTTCAGACAGCGTGTTCACATTGAGCGGGAAGATTCCCCAGCTGCGGAAAGCGTCGATCAGGGCAATCCGGTAGATATTGTTATCAGAATCTGAAAATTCCACATCCGCGGTAATCAGTGCCCGAAGGAAATCACCATAATTGATATCTACCGGCGGACAATAATCAAGCGCCCGTATCGCAATATGCGTGAGGTGACTGGCTATGGTGCAGAGTTCATCTGCCAGTCTGCCCGCCAGATCTCGCGAGATAGCCCCATCAGGCAGTTTCCCCGTTCCGTTACTGGCTATCCTGAGGAGGTCGGCTGTTTTATAATTGTATACTTTGATCAGTGCATCAAAGAAAGTAGCCACCAGAATAGCGCCCCGGTCATGCACTTCAGTTGCCGTTTTATAGCGTGAAGGATCTGGCTCCATGCGTTTCCATTTTCCGTCTACATAACTTCCGATAGCACTGCGCAGGGCACCCCGTCCATGCGGCAGGGCATCTCCCAGCTGGGTGGCCAGCTCTCCGAGGAAAGTGAACTTATCCAGAGTCCCCGAGGTCCGCGACAGCTGATCTACAATCAGTTCTTTAGTGGTGAACCGCTGCAGCAAAGCGATGATATCTGAAAAACCTTCATGAAAAGCACCTACATCGCGGTTGGTATTTTCCAGAAACCTTGGATGCAGGCTATCCACCAGTGCATGGGTTACTTCGTGGGCGATGATATCCGCCGAAAGGCAGGTAAAGACGGCCCCGCCCGGAAAGTTGGTCCCGCTGATTTGTAGTGCAGCTTTGAAATAACCAAAGAGGATTGCTTTTTTCTGGGTATCGTAATACGCATTTGCTTCGCGCAGGGCATGAGGGTACAGCCTTATCTTTCCTACATAGGCTTTAAAAGGGTAGGCACTCAGTTCGCGCGGACTCCAGATCATCCTTCGGCCCAGTGAATGCTCAAACTGCTCGAGGATTTTCATGGCAATGGTATACACAAACTGCTGGTGAAACTGCGGGTTACCCTCGCTAGGCTTAAGTCCGTTTTGCGAAAGTACATCTACCGAATCCAGATCGACGGGCTGATAGTAACACTGGCTGGGTGGATCAATATCAATCACCTCGAAATATTCACCCGATGGTCCGTAGGATGGGAGCCTGATATCGCCCTGATAGGTGCTTAGATCTTCCCACCTGATCCGGTACACCGTTTCATTGATATCCATGGTGTTGAGATTGGTAGAAAATCCGGGGTCTAATGTATATCCACGCAGATACCGGTAAATCTTTTTGAGGTCTTTCTTTTCATCTTGCCTGAAGGTATTCATGATGAAGATTATGTTAGGGGAAGAGGCAAGGTCGGTACTTGGATACTTTGGGGCAATACCTAGATGTAGGTATTTTTTTAATCGAATTGAAGCGTTCAAGAATTTCTCAGACAGATTCAGTAATTTTGCGAACTCCTATATTTGCACCATGTCCAATTGCTAACTGCTACCTTGTTCCCGTGTTAAAAGATGCAGGCTATAAACAGTTTGCTCTAGAAACAGGTCCGATCTCTGCAGCAAAACTGCATAAACATTGTGTAAGGAAGCTAGTATAAGAAGATTGATATGTTGCTCATCCCACCGGCAACCAAAAAATGACACCGAACTTTGACCGCTAGGATTTCAATAAAACATATTCTTACCATATGCCTCCTCCTGGTTAATCCGCATTACCAAAAAAGACAGCCTTACAGATAGTATTTTAAATCAGCCTCATATCCTCAATTAATCAACTGCACATCCGGAGTTAAGCTCGTCGTCGCGGGTTTCTACTTCAAAATAATGTGTTGCTGCAGCTATGACTACCAGACAGAAAAATACCTACAACTAGGTATTTTTCCTCGGCGAATGATCTGGTAATTTTAAGTATCCATCAGTTAAAATCTGCGGAAGTATTGATGTATTGCAGATCTGATCAATTCATAAATAATCAATATGTCAACTAATCAACCCAATCAGACCATAACCGTAGCCACAGGCAATGAAATAACTGCCAGAGGCAAGGGGGTAGCAGGTTTTCTGCTCGTAGTCTTTACTATTCTACCAATTGTTTTGATCATAGGGATATGGCCCAATAAATTACCTCCTATAGGCAATGATACTGATATGGTGTACCGTTTTAGCTGGTTTAATGTAACGCTGGATGTGGATCATGGTCATACAGCTGGTAAGGGGCAGACTAACCCGCAGGGAGTACATAAAAAAGATGTAAAAGACAAAAAAGTAAAAGTTATAGTTGTAAAAAAAGAACCTGTGAAAAAGGCCGCTGATGATAAAGCCGCCGACAAGAAAGCAGCAGCAGCTAAAGCTGTGTCTGGCGGAAATGAGCTGGAGTATTCAGTTATCAACCTCAATGCTATTATTTTTCTCTTAGTTGCTTCCGCCGGATTTCTGGGCAGTATGATTCATATTGCTTCATCCTTCACCGCTTTTATTGGCTCCAACCAGTTTTTGAAGAGCTGGCTCCTTTGGTATATCGTTAAGCCATTTACCGGTGCTTCCCTCGCACTGGTGCTATATTTTGTACTACGGGCAGGCTTACTTAACGTGGGGGATAGCAACAGTATCAATTTGTTTGGCGTAGTTACCCTGGCAGCGCTTGCAGGGCTATTTTCAGATAAGGCCTCCATGAAATTGGAGGAAGTATTTACAGTTCTTTTCCGCCCGGCAGATAATCGTTCTGGTAAGCTGGAAAAAGATAAGGTAAACGTGACTATTAAGGTTACAGACATCAATCCAGAGGAGATAACAACGGATGCCCTCAACAATATGACTATCAATGGGGAAGGTTTTGATAACCAGAAGGTAGTGTTAAAGATTAATAATGTAGAGGTGACAGATCTTGTTAGGGAAAGCCGTACCATCAAATTTTCTTATCAGGTGCCCGATGAATTGAAGACGGGTCAAAGCATTACCCTGCAATTATTCGATGAGAGCGGTAAGGAAATACTTAAGAAGGATATTCTATTCAAAAAGAAAGAGGATTTACTTGAAGAGTCGGCCGATCCACAGCAGACAACCGATGATGATGATACTACCAATGATGAAGATGAGGATTCAATAAAGGGATAGCATGAGCAAGTATAAAACAACAGGCAGACTTTATTTGCGTAGGGAACCTGTAATAACAGATAATAATAAGATTACGGTGATGCCATTGGATACCATAGTAGAAGCCATTGGCGATGATATTTCAACCGAGTGGCGCCGGGTAACAACAGTGCTGGGCAATGAACAGATCTCAGGATTTTGTTCAACTAAGTACCTGACGGAGACGGATGAACCCTTGCCATTGATCACTGCTCAGCCTGATATACCGGAGGCTCATCTGATGACCAGAAAAGCGGTAACCAGAAATGGAAAAGATTGGGCATATCCATTATCGGAGCCAGGATTCAGCAGGATCGATTTAAACAGCCTGCCCGCTGTGGGGGACAAGATCCAGGCCATTTACAGTGTGCTGGATTTCTTAAACGTGGAAAAAAGTGCGAGGTATGCGCCGAACTCTAAATCTACCTATTGCAATATCTACGCTTATGATATAACCTATTGTCTTAATAGATACGTGCCTCGGGTGTGGTGGTATCAGCGCAGTTTAGATGCAATTGCTGCCGGCGCGAATGTAAAACCTGCCTATGGTAAAACTGTGTTTGAGCTGAACGCCAATGCAATAACAGATTGGTTTGAAGATTTCGGCGCTGTATTCAGATGGAAACGGCTCTGGAACCTGGAGGATTTACAAGGCGAAGTGAATATGGGCAAGATCGGTATCATAGTAGCCCAGCGTATCAACCTTAATTCGCCGGGCCATATAGTTGCCGTTATACCTGAAAACACTGATCATAAAGCTAACAGATCTGCTACAGGAGAGATCACTGCGCCCCTGCAGTCTCAAGCCGGTGCAACTAACCGCAGGATCTTTTCGGGAGCGCGGTGGTGGGATAACCCTAAGAAGTTTGGGAAGTTTGGTTTTTGGGTGGCTGAAGAATGATGGTTCTGAATAGCTCAAATATTATCCGGCATCTTCAAGCCTCGTTTACCTTGGACGCTTGATAATCTCCGTTGATGGATTAGCCAGAGTTTAAAATACGGTAGAACTTTCATGCTATTTGATAGCTGCAAGTCCTTTAATTTTGATAGCTGAGTCTTGCGGTTGATTAATTTTTTCATTGTTGTAACTTATTGTTGTATATCCTGTGACGTTTGCAGTTTGCATATCTGGCAGACTAAACAAATTAACATGCTTCAAGGTAGGTAATACCTTTGGTTTACGTACAAAAAAGCAACTAATCTGGCTCTCCGTCAAGTCACCCCTTCAGCTAAAAATCTGCCTAGTATTAGCTATAATATGTGTCCTAAAACCATTCTGAGTTCTCATGCATGAACTGATTGTAGAATTCTTGTAGGTTGTCTAAAGCAATTGGACTTGTCGCTGCTTTTTCAAGATCATAGAATGTTGGTCTGGCTTCGGCGGCGGGAAGGGCGAAAAGGACTTTTATTAATAATAGCACCGCCCCTTTTTCCATATAATAGTTACTGTAATACACCTTCAGGTATGATAATGCCGTATACGGGGATCTATTTATTAAGGCGATCTGAATTCCATAGTACAATCCACTAGGATGCAGAGGAGCATTGCTCAATAATGCCAGTACCGTTTTATTAAATTCTTTAAGGGATGTTTCGGGCATTTCCAGTAGGAGTTCTACTTTATTAGCCAAAACCTGGGCATGATTGGGGTTTATGCTAAGCGCCTTATTAAATAGTTCTAATGCCTTTTCTTTATTATTTTCCCTCAGTGCCAGTGTTCCCAGATTTGCATAGGCGAGAATGGCTTTATCATCAAGACGGATTGCTTCTTCCAGATATCTGTAAGCCTCTGTAACATCTTCTGGATGACGCATCATCAAGCTTGCCCCCCAATGAATATATTGTTCAACTTGGGTTGAATCTTCCCACTTTTTGGCTTTATAGGGATTATCGTATGCTATTTCAGTATGAAAAACTGCTCTTGTTTTATTGTTGCTCAGTCGCAGCCGATAGATAATAAAGAAGAGTTCAATTTCATCAACTCCTGCTTTTTTAAAGTGGCTAATTACGTGCTGATAGCTGTCGTTGTGTCTGGAATATATCAGATACGCCGTGATATCATTTTCATAAAATTCGGTGGAAAGATCTATATTGCCAGGTCCCGTTTTATCTTCTTTTACTATCAAAGCTAGCTCATTCATAGGCTTATATAATTAATATTCCTACAAGTTGTTCATATTTTTGGGCGTTTCAAAATAAATTTTAATTATTACACATACCTGTGTATCGCATCGGAAACATCAGTTCTTTCTTCAAATCAGTCATAGTGAAGAATTTGTTAGGATACTGGCAAGATCTTTACTTGCCAGCTTGGCGGCAATACCTAGATGTAGGTATTTATTAGGAAGGTGTTTGCTGATTTCTCAGCAATCTAAATTACATATTTGGAAGATATGTATAGCAAAAGCGTTCGGTCTGCTTTAGCTTCCTGGTAATTTTCTTTTAATAACTGGCTGATCTGGCGGTTTTTTAACTGAACCGCGGCCATCTGAAGTATCTGGAAGGATGCCATTTCCACACTTTCGATATTCTGGAGATAAAAAATAATCGACAAATCCCGAAGTTCAGTCTGCTCGCTCTGTTCCTGTATAGCTTGAAAAGCATCGTCGACCAGCCCTTTGATTCCATTAATGCTGCAATGAGAGATCTCTGCATCCAGCAAAGCATAGATCATTTCCATTCTGGCGATTTGCCTTCTTACTGCCTCTACGGTATCTATGATCGCATTTTTTAGATCAATAAATTGTGCCTTTTCCACTAGTTTCGGCAGCATTACTACAAGATGCTCTTTGGCAATGTAGATACGGTTGAGGTGGTTAATGAAGAACCCCCTGTATTGCTCGGGTTCCAAATTTATTTTTTTCCATGAGCCAGATTGGTTTGGCTTTTTAATCATCACTGTTATTATTAAATTACTAATTTAAATTTTTTTTATCAAATTCAAACCTTGGTTAGTTACACAAATCATTACCTCATTTAAGCAGGTCGAGTACAGAAATACCATAAACTTCCTGAAACATTTTACTGAAATAGGCAGGTGTGCTAAATCCTGCCGCGGCTGAAATCTCTGCTATTGTGCGGTATTTGCCAGATACTACGGCCTCCCAGGCAACCTGTAACCGGATAACCCTGATCAATTTGTTAGGCGTCATATTTAAAACTAGCTGTACCCGCCTGAACAGGGCCCTTTCGCTGATAGCCAGCTCATTACTGATCAGGCTTAAGCTGATCGTTAATTTACCTAAATGCCTTCTCACTATATCTTCAAAAGCTTGCAGCCATACCTTATCTGCCGGAGAAGGGTCTGCTGAAGGTTGGAAACCATATCGATTTGTTGTTGCTGGACCAATTTGAGCTGGGCTGACATGTTGTTCTGAAACACTTTTTCTTTGTAAGGGGTTGATACCAATGATTTCAGATACCCGCCATAATTCTTCTATCTTTTTTCGATAAGTGACATCTTTAGCTATCGCAAAAACAACCTGATCTCGTACTATTGGCATAGATGTCCATGAAAGCCATACAGTTTCACCGTTCTTGGTTAAGTACCTGTTTTCGAAATGAAGTAAGGGGTTGTTTTTCTTTATGCTTTCACGCTTATGATGGGTAATTTCCTGGTCATCCGGATGGACAAAAGAATTGATAGGTCTTGCAAATAGTTCCTCATTGGTATAACCTAAAGTTTGGGATACAGCGGGATTTATCTTTTTAAAATAACCGTCAAATCCGGCTACACAAAGCAGATCTGGTGACAACTCAAAGAAATATTCCAGATCAAATTTTTTCTCGAACGAAGTTGTATTCATGCAAATCTTATTGAGATAAGAAAAAACAATAGCTAATGTCGTTATAAAAAATACGATTCTCAAACCGCACTAAGAAATTTGTCCTGATCAGTCATAAAGTTGGCAGTTTTGTTTACAAAATTGGCGACTTTGTTTAGTCTTAAAAGGTGAATTTTGTGATAGATAATGGATTAAACCAACTACCTGATAAAACATTGACTTTATTTACCAGCCATATTGAGGCCTTCAGTGTCGTAATTAATACTTCCCCATTGCAAATTTTTCTTTGTAGAGGGGAGCAGCTAATTATAGAAATAGCTAACCCCGCTGCACTTAAAGCTTGGGACAAGGACTTATCTGTTATCGGTATGGCTTTTGACCAGGCTATACCTGAACTTAATGATAAGGCATTCAAAAGTCATATGCTGGAAGCTTATCGAAACGGCAAGCCCTGGAACTCTGGTGTACACAAAGTAGATCTGATGTCGGGAGGATGTTTACAAACCCAACATTTAAGCTGTTCTTATCAGCCGTTTTTAACAGATGACGATGAGGTTGCCGGTGTGTTCTATCTGGCCAGCGAGGCAGCAGAAAAGGTTGTAGCAGAACAGGAGATGAATATTTCGGAGGAGTCGCTCCGTCTGGCAGTGGAAGCAGCCAAATTAGGGACTTTTGATAATGACCTGGTTTCAAAACAGATCTATTGTAACGGCAGATGCAGGGAAATATTTGGGATCCGACATGTAAATGCGGTTTCATATTTGGATGATTTTCTGCCTGGACTGCATCCTGACGATAGAAAGCGGATCAATACCTACCTCACAGAGTTTGTCATTAAAAAAAGCTTTTCAGATGGAGAATATGAGGTAGAATACCGCACCGTAGCCAACAGCGATCGGCAAGTTCGCTGGATCAGATCCCGGGGTAAAGCCTTCTTTGATGAACATGATCGCCCGATAAGGTTTATAGGAACTGTTATGGACATTACTGAATTCAAGATAGCAGATGAAAAAAGTGCTATGCTGGCTGCGATCATTGAATCTTCCGAGGATGCAATCATCAGCAAAACTTTAGATGGTACAATTACCAGCTGGAACAAAGCCGCCGAACGCATGTTTGGCTACACTGACGACGAAATTATCGGTAAAAGTATTCTGAATATGATCTCGCCGAATCTTCATGACGAAGAAAAGCAAATTCTGGCTCCTTTACAGGAAGGCAATAGGGTAGAGCATTTTGAAACCAGGCGTGTAAAAAAGGACGGTAGTTTGTTGGATGTATCTCTGACGATTTCACCAATTAAAGATTCTTCCGGCAATATTATTGGAATTTCGAAGATAGCCAGGGACATTTCTGAAAAGAAAATATTAGAAGAGAAAAAGAATGATTTCATGACCATGGCCAGTCATGAACTAAAAACCCCACTAACCACAGTGAAGGCCTATGTGCAGTTACTTTTAGCCAAGGCATTAAAAGAGGAAAATAAATTTCGGATTGAAGCCTTACAAAGGGTAGAGCGACAGGCTAACAGGATGGTGACACTGATACAAAATTTCCTGGATAATGCGAGGCTGGTAGAAGGGAAATTCAGTATTGAACAGGAAGAATTTAAGATTCATGATTTGATGACCGAAGTACTTCAGGACGCTAAGTTTGTGTTCGATACCCATAACGTGTTATTGGTTGACTGTGAAGATACAATTGTAATTGCTGACCGGTTTAAAATCAGTCAGGTAATTGATAACCTGATCAGTAACGCTGTTAAGTACTCAGCACAAGGAAGTACCGTAACTATCAGCTGCGGTTTAACCGATACGACGGCAAGGATAACAGTGACAGACCAGGGAGTGGGTATAAATTTACAAGATCAGGAGAAGTTATTTGAGCGGTTTTATAGGGTTACCAATAGAAACGTGAAGAATGTAGCAGGGTTTGGGATTGGTCTTTACCTGGTTGCCGAAATACTTCGTTCACACGGAACTGAAATTTACGTGAAGAGTAAGGAAGGAGTCGGTTCATCTTTTTATTTTGATCTCCCGCTCGCCCATTAACAACCTGAATATCAAATCAGCTATTGCCGCTGTAAATACCTTTGCACTATGGTATTAACTCTTAAGCCTAACCAAATACTTATTTTTGCCTATGAAAAATTCCATTCAGCGTAAGTTGCAAGTCAGCTTCGGATTTTCGCTGCTTCTTTTGATCATAACAGGAATCTTTTCCTATATCAGTATCCTTACCCTGCTCGCTGAGCAATTACAAGGTTCATTTGCATAGCTTATAGCTAAGGAATAGCTTCAGAGCAACCTGGTAGCTTTTAATGCCATACTTGAGGGTGAAAAAAGTGTTTCGCTGCTATGTTACGACATTATTCATCGCTGGTATCAGTAACCTTAATGGGGGCTTAAGACCTATTGCAGTATCGACAATATTGATTGAGAATGTCTGGTTCAGGTCTAAACGTTTAATGTTGTTTCAATCAATATTAGCGATGCTGTGGATTCATCAGCTATTAAAGTAATACGTTCAACATCTGTCCTAAATAAGGTATCACCTTGTGTCAGTATTTCATTATCTGCAATAGTTCTGCCACTGATAGCATAAATCATTATTCCAAGACCATTTTCTCGGGTCACAAATTCGAATTCACGCGTGTCGGTAAGTTTCAATTCTGTAATCCATATCTTTTGATTTATTATCAGTGATCCTTCTGTGCCGTTTGGTGAGACAATCAATTTTGCGGAGTCATTGCTATTCATTTTATCTGATGCTTTTAAAACTTTGACTTGAGGCGGAGTATTATATTCCCTCGGCTTAATCCAGATCTGAAGATGCCGTGCATCTTCGCGGGCATTTGTATTTCCTCCCGCATGATATATGCCACTGCCTGCGCTTATTAATTGTACATCACCAGCGGTATATTTTTCGTGGATGCCTAATGTATCATTGTGTGACTCTTCACCGCTGATCATTACCGTCACAATCTCAACATTAGCATGTGGATGCATTCCTAAACCACTTTCCGGGTAAAGAATATCATCATTGAATACATATAATGGCCCGAAGTTTCCAAGTCTGTTGGTTCCGGGCTGTCCATTATTGAATAGGGCAAAACCTTTAAATTCGCTATTGCTAAGCAAGCCACGGTCGGCTGCATCTAATTTTAATGTTTCCATATTGAATTGATAAATCTTAAATCGAAAAGGCGTTGTTACTGACTAAATTATTTTTGTATTTATTTTACGCTGCTGGCGGATATTGAATCAAATGTAAGCTTGCTTTAACTTATCTTTGCTATGGGTTACATCTGTTATAGCGGCTTTAGAAAGTATAGTTATGTCAAATCACAAAGAAGATAGCTGCAGACATAACCGAAGGGCTGTTCAGGACACCCTCGATGTTATAGGCGGAAAATGGAAAATATTATTATTACTTACCTTAGGGGAACGGCCAAAAAGGTTCAAGGAGCTAAGTAGGGATTTAGAAATCTCTCCCCGGATGCTCTCCCGCGAGCTTCAGGATATGGAATTGAATAAATTAATAACCAGAACCGCCTTAGATACGCGTCCTCTTGGGGTTGAATATGCAATAACTGAACATGGACGTTCATTTCAAGAGGTCATCGAATCACTGAAAGACTGGGGGCTTAAACATCGCTCTAAATTAAGATAGATAGTTTTTTCCAATACTATATTGTCATTAACACGACGTTTCACGGCGATTTAGTGGCAGGGATAATTGCTTGCATTTCCTAATATGGTAGGTGAACCTTGGGGTGGGATTGTGCTATTTGTACTTTATCCAGTAAAAAATACCTGTACTATCCCTTTGAAAAAAATATTTGCTATTTTAGGTGCTCATATTTGATTCCGTTACCATTAAAGAATATCATTTCATATGCACATTCTAAGTCTCGCTCTCATTGCTCTCCTTAACATTACCAGTCTCGCAGATCCGCAGCCTAAACCAGCAGCGGCGGCTCTCAACAAAAAAGCAATTGCTCTGGCCGTGCGGCCAGCCTCCCAAGTGGCTAAAAAAGATGTAGCAATAAGAGTATTAAAGATCCTTGACAGTGCTACAGCAGTAGATCCTACTTATTACAATGCCTATCTTAACAAAACAGGGTCTTTATTAGAACTTAACAGGACACAGGACGCCCTTGCCAATCTGTATCATGCTATACAAATGCAGCCTGGTACCATCATGGCATATGCCCGTGCAGGCCATATTATTGAATATATTATGGGCAGCAAAGTCAAAGCCATGCCTTATTACAAAAAAGCTTATCACCTGAGCATAGCAAAGTTTAAGAAACAAGGGCGCAAAGAGTTACAAGACGACCTGGATATTGCTTACACACTCGCCTTCTATAAAGACAGGGCATCATCGGCAGCTTACCTTAAAAGCATAGAAAAGTATTACACCAAAGATTCTACCTCTATGTATAGCATCAACATGTTTGAGCAATTGGTAAAGGTCCCTTTTACCTTTGCGGCGGTAAAGAATTCTCTGAGTACTTACCTGCCGTAGTATTGTTTCTGGGCAGATAGGTTCTGGAATAATATAATACTAAAAATATTAGTATTATATTTGCTTTTATAGATTAGATAAAATGCAAAATTATGAAAGGACCTAATATGAAGTACGCCATGGAAGACTGGAACAAACAGTTTACCATTATGCTGGCAGAAGAAGTAGAAATGACTGTTAAAGTGAATGTAATTAATAGACAAACACTATATAATGTTTACACGGGCGACCGCTTTTACGGTACGTTCTATCAGATTAATGGTGCCTGGCGCACTGATGACAATATGGCCAGGGAAGTGCTGGAGCTGATAGGGGGGCTGATAGAACCGCATATCAATTAACGACAAAGTTAGTTACACGCTACAATAATCGGGACTGTTATACCTTTACATAGTGCCGAAAGTAAAGAAGGGTTTAGCCATTGCTTCTTGTGAAAACATCTCGCGATTTCAGGTGTTGGTAATCCAAATCTATCACTATGAATAACGAAGAAAACAAAATCAGCCGCCGCACAGTGCTAGGCGGATTAGGTGCCGGGATTGCCGCAATGGCAGTTTCACCAGTATTTGGTGCCAGCGCTGCTTCTACCAATGCGGGGGGCTTTAGTTTAGCACTGCCTTTGGAGGATCCGATTTCAAAGTATCCAAAACCACCTTTCAGGGAACAATCACAGCCATGGCCGGGTCTGGTGAGTAAAATGGATCCCAGACCGGATCACGGAGAAACTTCATACAAAGGATCTGGCAGATTAGCCGGGCGTAAAGCGCTGATCACGGGCGGCGATTCTGGAATGGGTAGGGCAGCAGCCATTGCTTATGCGAGGGAAGGAGCAGATGTAGCGATCAACTATCTTCCGGCAGAAGAGCCGGATGCAAGGGAAGTTGTGGAGCTGATCAAAAAAGCAGGCCGCAAGGCAGTAGCCATCCCGGGCGATCTGCGTGACGAAAGTTTTTGCATCAGATTAGTGGAAGAGGCGGTAAAGGGACTAGGCGGATTGGATATTGTGGTAAATAATGCAGGAAGACAGCAAACACGTGCGTCAATCCTTGATATAACCACTGCAGATTTTGATGCAACCATGAAAACTAATATATATGCACCTTTCTGGATTACCAAGGCGGCTTTACCGCACCTTAAACCAGGAGCTGCAATAATATCTACCACCTCGGTTCAGGCAACAGATCCGTCGGCAGAATTATTTGATTACGCACAGACCAAAGCCGCAAACACCAGTTTTGTACGATCACTGGCTAAACAGCTGGCACCAAAAGGAATCCGTGTAAATGGTGTAGCACCCGGACCAATTTGGACAGCCCTGCAGGTCAGTGGTGGATCTACAATGGAAAAATTGAAGAATTTTGGAGGTGACACACCTTTTGGCCGACCAGGTCAGCCTGCCGAACTTGCCTCTATATATGTACAGCTGGCCGCCAGCGACGCCAGTTATGCAACCGGACAGATCTATGGTGCAGCAGGTGGGGGCGGTCAACCTTAATTGAGTAGCTCACCTACTACAGTTAGCAAATGATCATAATCAAAAGGCTTTGCAATAAAAGCCGAAGCCAGATGATCATTTGCTATCTGTTCTCCATCGCGACTTGCAGATATAATGATTACTGGCAGGTCCTTATAAACAGGGGTGGTACGGATCATGCTCAACAGCTGATCACCAGATAATACCGGCATCCATAAGTCTAGGATGATAAGGTCTGGCATTTCCTTATCCATCACTGCTTTCACATTTAAGCTGTTTATTTCTGGTATAATTGTATGACCTGTATCCTCTAAAATTAATCCCAGCACATCTAATATGCCCTCATCATCATCACAGATCAATATTTTTTTATTACTCATTTTTTGCTAATTCCTTTCCGTTTTTTGGCAAAGTGAAACTAAAAGTAGAACCTTTTCCCTTTTCACTATCTACCCATAAGGTTCCTTTATGGTTTTTAATAATCTGGTCGCAAACATATAAACCAATTCCCATGCCTGGAAAGCGCTTTTGTACATCATTACCTCTATAAAATCTTTCAAAAACTTTTTTTGTATCTTCAGAAGTCATGCCAACTCCTGAATCCTTTACAGAGACTTTTACATATTCGCTTACATTTGATATATGTACCTCCACGACACTGGAATCAGGACCATATTTAATGGCATTAGAAATCAGGTTATTCAACACCTGGATAATATGAGATTCATCTGCCAGGATGCTGACATTGGTACTTCCACTTAGTATAATGCGATGGTTTGGCGCTGAAGTTTGTATTCCTTCAACTGCTTCAGCAACCATTTTATCAAAATCTATAGGCGCTTCGTGCAATTCTATATTGCCTGTTTGGATTCTTGACACATCGAGAAGCTCAGCGATCAGGCTGTTTAGCCTGTCAATATATTGTGCAACTTTCCCCATGGTTATGCTGAACTTTTCGGAAGCGTTGTCGGGGATATTACGCTGCAATACCTGCATATAACCTTTAATAGTTGTTAGTGGGGTTTTAAGTTCGTGGCTGGCTATAGAAAGGAAATCATCTTTTCTTCTTTCTATCTCTTTGCGGTCTGTAATATCTTCAATAGCCAGCAAGATCTGGTCTTTAAATTGCCCTTCAAGTTCAATACGATATGCATTAAGCAGCATTAGTTTTCTACCAATATGTGGGAAGTCATGCTCTACCTCAAAATCTACCACAGGGTTATTGGTAGGTAAAATTTTTACCAGCAATTCGCGCAGCTGCGGGATGTCCCATTGGTTATTTCCTAATGCATACAATTCCTTGCCTACTGTATCTTCTGAAGTAACCTTAAATGTCCGGATAAAATGGCTGTTGGCACTGATTACCTTGAAATCACGGTCCAACACCAGCAGGCCCTCACGCACGGTCTGGATAATACTGGTTAGGAAAGCTTCACTGTCACGTAAGTCTGCAGTTCTCTCGGCAATTATTTTTTCCATCGAGACTTTCTGCTGACGGAGATCCTGTTCAACCTTCTTCCTGTCGCTGATATCATTCTGAACACCTATAAAATGTGTGATTTCTCCGGATGCATCCTTTACTGGTGCAACATAGAGGTCGTTCCAGAATAAATCACCATTTTGTTTATAGTTTCTGATTTCTATAGCGCACTCTTGACCATTTTTGATGCTATCCCGTAAAATTTTTCGTTCCTTCTGATTACGGTCGTCTGCCTGTAAAAACCGGCAGTTGTGCCCAATAATTTCATTCCTTTGATATCCGGTTAGTTTTTCAAAGGCAGAGTTGCAATACACTATTGGATTGTCAGGCTGTTTATTGTCCGTTAAGATTATCCCCGATATGGAGGCATCAAGCGCTTTTGTTAAAAGATCAAGGCTGGTTTGTAGGGAAGCTCCGGAAAAAAGGAACTTACCATGTTGAAATGTATCCAAGGTAATTATTTTAATGTAATCTTCTCAAGTGCATTACTAAAAAGGTCTGGTGGCCCAATTAGTGTGTTACTATATTTAACATTCCGGTGATCTAATTGTTTAAGAAAATTGGCGTAAAAATCTATACAATTATGCAACATACTCTGTAATAAGTGAGCTAGATGGGTCACAACTTTAGTAGGATAAAATAGGTTTATAAGTGCTTTTTACAAAACAAAATATTAATTCATGTAGTTATTGGAAAAATAATACTAATTTCTAGCGTATCTCACATGGATTATATTATAAACGTTTCTAAAATACGGAAAGAAGAATTCAATACCATAGTGGTCTGGTTAAGTAAGCCTGAGGAAGATAATCTAACGCGGATCCGTACAGATGATCTTACGTATGCATTGATCTGTTACAGAGACTATACCAAGCACGCCCTGCATTTATATGAAGGAGATGAGGAAATGGTGAGCTTAAAGTTGATACAACAGTTTAAAGATAACTTTGCGACTGTTACCCAGAATATACTTTCTGCAACTTCAGATCATACTATGGCAGAAATGATAGATACCGTAGAGCTATTTGTAAGGGGATATGTTTACAAGCTTAGAAATGAATTGGGATATATTTAGGATAACTACTACCGTAGCCGCCATCAGCCAATATGCCAATACAACATTTAACAACGGTATTTAGCACTATACAATTTTCTGATCTTCGGAGTCTTTAACGATCTTCCTTACTACCGCATCCAGATCTGTACAGCTTTGTTCAAGAAAAGAAAGTAGTTCTTTCTGTTCCTGTAAATCGGTAGAGACCCGGATGAGGCTATTGAGTCCCATGATCCGGGCCAGTGGTGCGCGTACCATGTGAGACTGGGTCCAGGATATTTCGCGGAGCTTTATATTCTGTGCTTCAATTGTCTGGACATACGTTTTGAAATCCGTGATTTCCCGGCCATTGATACAGATCCCCTTCTTACTGTTATCCTGGTAAACCGGCATTATTGTATAGTGCATCCATAGGCTTTTACCTTCCACTTCGAATTCAAGTTCATATTCTACCGTCAAACCTTCATCAACCTGGTTAAGATATGCTTGTAATGGTGCTTTGCGATAGTCATCTACATAATCAAAAATGCTCCTCCCTAACTGAAATGGTATATGGTCTTTGTTGAGGAACCTGGCCACCAGTGCTTTTTCATTAAATGAAATGATATGGTACGTATCATCCAGAAGTACAAAACCTTCGCCTGTGCTGTTAAAGATCGCCTGTAGATTGGCTTCACTCTGCTTTATTTTTAAGATTGATTCAGTGTTCTCTGCCTCTGCCTTTACCTGCGCAGTGATGTTGGAAGCCAGAACCAGCTTGGCATTGCTGCCTTTATATGTCATGAGGCGACTCTCAATATTTACATATAATTTTTCGCCGCCTTGGGTTAAGTGCACTACACCATATTTTTTGAAACTGAACTGTTCTTTATTAGCATCGACAATGTTTTGAATTTCCGTTTGATGTTCTTTCGGACGCAACATCTGTATAGTTGAGTTTAGAAATTGTTCTTTGCTATAACCATACTGTATTACTGCAGCATCGTTGACTGCGAGAAAGCGCAGTGTGTCTACATCAAAAAGCCACATTGGAATTGGGCTGGAATCGAAGATCCTGGTGTAATTTTGTCTTAACCGGTCCTTTTTATACAGCGTAATTTGAAGGCGGTCAAAGATCTTGTCAATAAGCATTACAATAATCAGTTCTACAGTTAGCAGGCTAAAGCAAAGTGTGAACCATTCTTTAAAAATATAAATAACATCCAATGACCAGTCTAAGGGCTGTAACCAGTTCATATAAGCAAAGAACAGCAATACCATTGCGTTAAATGCAACAGACAGGTAGGCATAGCGTATGGGCAATATCAGGGCAATAAGCACGGTTATGGCCAGTAAATAAAATATACCCGGGCCAATATATCCCAGGCAGGCTATATAATAGATCGATAATAAATACAGGAGTGAAACAGTGATCAATTTGCGCCATTTAATTGTTAATCCCCTTCTAAAGGTTACCATGATTACAACAAATAGGACAAACAAGGTAATGTACACAGCCATCACTAAATGACTCTGATTTAATAAAAATACACCTGGAATTACTGTTAGCAGGCAAATAGGAAGGGCATATTCCAGGAGGGTAAGAAAAAGTATGTCTTTCCAGTAGGCTATATCACTTCGTTTATAATTTGGGTCATTGATACCAGTGCCATTGCGGACCAGTTCCCTATACTTTAATAACAATTTTTGAAGTAAATCTTTATTCATAAGCTGCCCTTATATAAGGTTATAATAGTGGCCAGATATAGTTGCAGATTGGTTAGTTCTGCTCTGGTGATAAGCATTGGTATAAGCATTGGTATAAGCACTGTTAAGTTACTCAAATCTTTGATCTACCAACCTAATTTTTGTAATTTTTAAAAATTTTTAAAGAAATGGTATGCTTGGAATTAAGCAGAAGGTGAATTTGAGTTCAATGGAAGGAATAATTTATTAAAATTAATTATAGGTATAATCTGATTATGGGAAGAGAATTTCAATTCCAGTTATTAACGATCTCAGTGAAATGATCAAATAGTGCAATGAGCCCAAATGTGCCTCGCATGCCGAATCTTTAATGACTTTTTTAATATTATTAACGTTGTGAAAGCTTTATACATAAAAGAGAGCAGTTACATTGATACTCTAATGTAAGAAGCCCGCTAAGGTACCAGGTCCGGATACATCCTTTTCAATTGCTCAAAGAGATGGTTAAATATTTTTTTAGGATCTTCCATCTGTTGAAGAATATGCATCAGTGTATTCTTGCTGAATTGAATTTGATCGTTTCCATACTATGAAGCCATTTGTAAAAAATGTAAATTAGCTTCTATATAGCGATTTGCAGAATAGATTTTGAATAGTATATATTGTATAACCATATTTTGTAAATTATGTTTCATTTCATAACATTGCATCCTGAACTTACATGATTTTTTATAAAAAATATAATGGAAATTAATAGGGACCAGTTTGGTTTTCCAATCTTAAAAGAACAGGAGAAGGGAGTTCTATTCCTGTTACAAGCGAGATTGATATTTAAACCCGGATTATTGTACTGTTTATGGAGGGGTATCCGCAATGCGGCAGAGCTTGTTGAGCACCTAAACCCCGAACGCCAGGTGGCCAACCTGGAGGAATGCGATGAGGAAACCCGCAGCAATCTGCTGAGGTTGTACGGGAAGTTTTTGCATTATCCCTTTAATGTACGGCCAGCCCGAGGAACGATCTGGGAGGTAAAGGTGGCAGATGAGTTAACAGCCGATCAGCAAAAGATATTGAAGGACAAAGTTAACAGCTGGTTGCTGGAACTTTCTGGCTGGACACTGAAAGGATTGGTTAAAGTACTTGAATCCTGTCCAAATACAACTTTAATTGAGTGTATAATTGATAACTCAATAGACTACAATACTATAAGTGAGATAGGTGGTAAATCAGTCTACGAACTACAAGATCTACAGCGCAAAACCATAAATCTGCTGGAGGCAATAGCATCCGGTGAGTAATAAATAATGACCGCTGCTGCGGTCATTATATTATACTTCGTTTGGATCTGTGTCATCTAACTGACTTCTTAAATCTCTTAAATGCTCTTGTGCCTGGTACTGTTCCGAAGCAATTTCCTGCGCTCTTTCATCAGTATCATCTTTACCTAAGGTCAAGATTTGTTCTGAGAGATGAGTGATATGATCTTCTAATTCCTGGATCTGTGCTATTATTTCTGGTTTTGTGCTCATATGTATAATACAATTGAATGAGGTAATTGTTGTCAATTGATTTGGCATTATTACAGCTAACCAGTCAAAAATTTAAGGCACAGTGATAACAATCTTTCAGTACCGTATCGCCTGCCTTCACATGTACCCGCTCTGCAAGCGCGAACCAAGCTGTGAGGCCAGCTAAGCGTAGTAAGTGAGGCCATGGGCGTTGTGGCGAAGCTTACTTTGACTTGATTTTCATTCTATGTGTTAGTCCAAATGTAACGAGGGCATTGATTACAGGTACTGTTTCATTGGCATAATTTGTAAGGGCGTATGATACGGTAACAGGTTTTGTATGATTAACGGTCCGGGTAATTAAAAGGTTTTCCTCTAATAACTGTAGTTCCTTCGACAGTACTTTAGGGGTTATTCCTTCAGTTGCTTCCATTACATCTTTAAACCGCAGCGTTCCATACAGGTATAAACTTCGCAGAATTGCAATTTTCCATTTACCACTTAATAGCTCAATAGCATCCTTAAGCGCTAATTGCCTGTCGACGCCGGGTTTTGTTTTTCCGTTTAAGACCTCCATAAATATACTAACTTTCCTAAAGGTAACGAATAGTTATAGTATAGCCAGATTGAAATAGTTTTGTCCATTAAATGAATCAATATAACCAAGGTAATGGATAATAGTTATAAACGTAATTTATCAGGCCAAAAGGTCGTTTTATTGGGAGGTACATCTGGTATCGGTTTAGCCACTGCTTTAGCCGCAGCAGAAGATGGAGCTTCTGTAATTGTGGTATCAAGCACCCAACAAAAAGTAGATGAAGCATTAAGCGTTCTACCACAAGAAAGCAGGGGTTTTATCGCAAATCTTGGTGACGAAAAAGAGATTGAACAGCTTTTTGCTAAAATAGGTCATTTCGATCATCTTATTATTACTGCAGGTGATGTTTTAAGATTCGAAGAATTGAAAGAGATAGACCTTGATAAAGCAAAGCAATCTATAAATCTTCGGTTCTGGGGAGCAATAACTGCGGCAAAATATGCTGCACCACTGTTAAGAACAGATGGTTCCATTACTTTGACGACCGGTGCACTAGGACACAAGCCAAGAAAGGGTACTGTAGTTATTGCGGCAATGGCAACTGCTATAGAGGGGCTTACCCGTGCGCTGGCTATAGAATTGGCTCCGATACGAGTTAATGCGGTATGCTCTGGAACTGTGCGGACAAATCTGCTATCAAATATGGAAGAAGCAGAACGAGAAGTTTTCTTTGACCAGGTGGGGCAGAAATTATTGACAGGCAAAGTCGGTTATCCGCAGGATCTTGCAGAAGCATATTTATACTTAATGCGAGGCAGCTTTACAACCGGACAAATCATAGTTGTTGACGGAGGTAGTTTGGTCTTATAATAAAAGGTAATGAATCATAAAGAAGCATAATGAAGAAATTGGTGTGGATAGTAAGATTGGAGTAGGCTCAACCTTTTGGTTACCTTACCCAAGTAATGAGCAGCAATATAGCACCTCATACCCTTTGGGGCTTAACGCATTTCGGTTATGAAAAACCTCAATATGGTTATTTCTTTTTTTCAGCTGTGTACCACTTTTGTTCTATAAACAATTTATATGAACATAGTTATTACAGGATCATTAGGCAACATAGGGAAGCCATTAACCATTGAGTTAGTTAGAAAAGGGCACCACCTAACCGTTATCAGCAGTAAAGCAGAACGGCAGCCTGATATTGAATTTCTAGGCGCAAAAGCGGCTATCGGATCTTTTTTTAATACCCCATTTCTCATTGAAACCTTTAAGGGGGCTGATATCGTTTACCTGATGGAAGCCTGGGAAGGCATAGGTAGTATCTTTGACAAGGATGTTGATTTTGTAGGTGCCTTTGAGCAGATCGGAAATAACTATAAAACTGCAGTAGAGCAGTCTGGGGTAAAGCGATTGGTACATTTAAGCAGCATTGGTGCCCATACCGGCCAGGGAACCGGAAGCCTTTATCTACATAACATGGTAGAAGGGATTTTAGGTAAGCTGCCCACGGAGGTTGCTATCAAATTTATGCGTCCGGTAGGATTTTACAGTAATTTATACCGGAACCTTGATGTGATCAAAAATCAACATGCCATTTTATCCACCTATGGAGGTGATCAAAAGGAACCTTGGGTTGCAGCTGAAGATATTGCCTGGGCTATTGCTGAGGAGATGGAAAAACCATTTAAAGGAAGATCGGTACATTATCTGGCCAGTGACGAAGTATCTCCTACCGAGATTGCTCAAATTCTGGGAGCGGCAATTGGCCAGCCGGATTTAGTCTGGAAGGTAGTTCCTAGAGAGGAAATGCTTAGTGGGATGCTGGCATCTGGTATGAATGAGTGGATTGCAAACGGCTTTATGGCTATGCAGGCTGCGCAGGCAAGCGGATCGCTATACCAGGATTTTTACCGGCATAAACCCGTATTTGGTAAAACGAAATTTAAAGATTTTGCCACAGCGTTTGCTCAGATCTATAACCAAAAAGCGAAATAGACATGAAGAATGTATTGATTACCGGAGCCAATAAAGGAATTGGCTTTGAGACAGCGCGGCAGCTGCTGCAGCACGGCTACTATGTATATCTTGGCAGCCGGTCTATAGAAAAGGGCTTGGCTGCTGTAGAAAAAATGAAGGCCGAAGGCCTGGACCAAGTAGAAGCAATTAGCCTGGATGTAACAAACGACACCTCTGTTGAGGAGGCGCGGCAGTTAATTGGGAGTAAATCTTTGTGGTTAGATGTGCTAATTAACAATGCTGGTATAAATGGCGGTTTTCCACAATCTTCTCTGGAAGCAAGTGTAGAGCAGTTTAAAACCGTATTTGATACCAACTTATACGGTGTAGTGCGCGTTACTCAGGCTTTGATAGACTTACTTCAAAAATCAACCGAGCCAAGAATTGTTAATGTTTCATCCAGCGGCAGTTCACTTACCTTAAATAGTGATCCCACCTGGAAGTATTATTCGCACAAGGCCGCGCTCTATCCATCATCCAAGGCTGCCCTAAATATGTACACTATAGAACTGGCTTTCCAATTAAGAGATACCCCATTTAAAGTAAATGCAGTTTGTCCGGGTTTTGTGGCTACTGACTTTAACGGCCATAGGGGCACTGGAACAGTGCAGGAAGGTGGTTACCGTATCTCCAAGTATGCTATGATTGGCAATGACGGCCCTACGGGGAAGTTTATTGCTGAAGAATACAACCCGGAGACTGGTGAAACACCTTGGTAGTTATTATCTTTAACAAAAATTAAGCATTGAAGAAGGAAGAAAGCACAATATACAAAGTTCAATCCTTAACTGATTTTCATCGGATGTTTGGCTTGCCGAAGCCCAAGCATCCGCTTATCAGCTATATCGATATCAATGAGATGAACTATGAGCCCGATGAGTTACCTGCTGCACTGATTATGGATTTCTACAAAATTGCTTTTAAAACCAATCTTTGCGGTAAAGCAAAGTATGGGCAAAGCTATTATGATTTTGGTGAAGGGGGTTTGGTGTTTACCTCTCCGGGGCAGGTGTTTGAAAGTCCGGATGGTACAGCAACTTCGGGTAAAATGTTATTAATCCATCCCGATTTTTTATTATCATATTCAGTTGCCAGAACCATAAAGCAATACGGGTATTTCTCCTATGCGGCCAACGAGGCTTTGCATCTGTCTGACCAGGAAAAAATAACTGTAATGACGGTATTTAATATTATTGATGAAGAACTGACCAGCCGTATCGACGATTTTAGCCAGGACGTGATCGTTTCTCAGATAGAACTACTATTGAATTACAGCAACAGATTTTATAGACGCCAGTTTATTACCCGCAAAGCCGTTAACAGCGATCAGTTGCAAAAACTGGAAGCTATTCTGGACCAATATTTCAGTAAAGGTCATGCTATATCTTCAGGCATTCCTTCGGTTCAGGATTTGGCAGAGCAATTGCATTTGTCACCCGGCTACATGAGCGATATGCTACGCGCATTGACGGGGCAAAATGCACAGCAACTGATTCACTATAAATTAGTGGAGAAGGCGAAGGATATATTGGCAACAACTGAGCTATCCGTCGCCGAAATTGCCTACCAGCTTGGTTTTGAGCATCCGCAATCCTTCAGTAGATTATTTAAGGCCAAGACCGACCAGTCGCCATTGAAATTCAGAAGCTCAATTGCGCAAATACAATTATGAACGACTCACTAACATTATTCACCGGACTCATTTTTTTTGTAATTGGATTATTATTTAAAATTCTTCCACCAAAAAAGATCAATTCAATATATGGTTACCGGACTGCATCTTCTATGCGAAATATTTATACATGGAGGGCAGCGAATAAGTATTCAGCAGTATATATGATCTTGGAAGGTATAGCCCTGATGATTATTGGTCTTATAATACCTAAGTTCGCTGCTAGTAGGGCAACTGGTACAGGCATATCAGTTGGAATATTGATCCTTTTTATAATTGTACTTTTCGTAGCGACAGAACAACATCTCCATAGAAATTTCGATAAAGATGGACAAAGAAGAATTACATAAGCTATAAAACGTCATTTAAATGTTGTCTTGTCCTAGATATTTTTACGAACATTTTTTTTACGAGGTTAACACGCTTTTATTTAAACGGACAGTAGGCGTAACGCCGAAGACTTAGCGGAAAATGAGATAGTAATTGATGACGATGCAAGAACGTTAATACAATTAAAGTTTCGGCAGTAAAATGTCACAGTGCTCCTTACTATATTAACCGGCACTATTTTAATTAATAATGAGTATTATTATATTTGAAAGTGAATTATACTGATCCTGATAATATCTATACAAGCGCTCCGTTCCAGGCATTTTTTAAATCTTCGCCACGGTCATTGGTAATGAAAGCGGACATTCCACGATTTACCATTTTAGCGGTAAGCGATCAATACCTGCATCTGGTAAACAAGGAGCGGCAGGAACTTTTAGGTAAGGGGCTCTTCGATGTTTTTCCTGGTAATGAATCTGATCCATCAGAGCAATTCAGCGTAGCGTCTTCTTTCCACCGTGTAATCAATAAAGGTTTGAATGATGAACTGCCTGTATTTAAGTACGAAATTTATTCTCCAGAAACCAATAAGCTCGAAACTTATTACTGGTCGAACCTGAATGAGCCAATCCTGAGTGAGGAGGGAGAGGTAGCATACCTGATTAATACTACAGCGAACATCACCAATCGGATTGAGCAGGAAAACGCTTTAAAACTAGCCATTGGACAAGTTGAAGCTTTAAGCCGTGAACAAGCTTTGTACGAGGAATTAGCTGTTGCTAACGAAGAACTGGAAGCAGCCAATGAGGAAATTATTGCGATAAATGAGGAACTGGAATTAAAAGTCACGGAGCGAACGCTTGATTTAGTTCAAAGCGAATCACGGGTCCGAAGTATCTTAAAACAGGCGACAGCAGGAATAATGATCTGCATGGACCGCAGACTGCTTATTGAGTCGGTAAACGATGCCATGCTTACCATCATTGGCAAGTCTGCCGCAATTGTAGGTAAGCCATTTATAGAAGCATTACCCGAACTTGGAGCGCAAGGTCTTTTTGAGGTGATTGAAAATGTTTATAGCTCAGGGATTACATTTACGGCTACTGAAGCAAAAATCGCTGTTGAACGTGCTGGTAGCTTAATCGACGGCTACTTTAATTTCTCCTATCAGGCTATTCTGGAGGATGATGGCCAACCCATTGGGATATTAATTGTTGCAACAGACGTAACTTTGCAGGTGCAAAATCGAATTGAAAAGGATCATTTGGACCGGCAGCTGATGTTGGCTGTATCTTGTTCGGGAATCGGAACCTGGTATATACAGCCCGATACCAAAGCCTTAATGTATAATGAGAATCTGGCAGAAATATATGGTTATGAAGCTGAGACCAGCATGACTTATGATCAGGCAATAGGGCAGGTAACTGAGGAGTATAGATCATCGCTGGTAACAGCCATTGACGAGGCTATTGCTAGTGGCGGAGAATATGATGTTACTTTCCAACAAAGGCGTTTTAGTGACGATAAGGTGATCTGGCTTCGCTCAATCGGTAAAATAGTTCAGGATGAAAAAGGTGAACATACGATATTCTCCGGTGTTGTTATTGATATAACCGCACAAAAACAGGAAGAGCAGCGAAAGAATGATTTTATCAGTATGGTGAGCCATGAACTTAAAACCCCACTCACTTCTATGGGTGGCTATATACAAATTCTACTACTTAATGCAAAGAAAAGTAATGATCCATTTACGATCAATCTACTGAATAAAGCTAACCATCAGATCAAAAAAATGGCTACGATGATTAATGGCTTTTTAAATGTTTCTCGTTTAGAGTCTGGCCACATTTATTTAGAAAAGAGCAGCTTTGATTTCGCTGACTTACTGAAAGAGATAGAACAGGACACAGCTGAGATACAATTTACTCATCGATTCAATTTTGAGCCAGGTTTACAAGCGCGGATTTTTGCCGACCGGAACAAGATTGGTCAGGTTATCGATAACTTAATGAGCAACGCCGTTAAGTATGCCCCTGGAGCTACAACAATTACAATAAGCACTAACATTATTGGAAATACCGTTCAGTTAAGCATTAAAGATTTGGGACCAGGTATTCGCGCAGAAGATCAGCCGAAACTGTTCGAACGATTTTACCGGGTTGAAAATGAACAAATGGGCAGGGTATCAGGATTTGGCATTGGTTTGTATTTAAGTGCTGAAATCATTAAATTACATCTGGGTAGGATGTGGGTAGAAAGCGAAATTGGTAAAGGGAGCACTTTCTATTTCAGCTTACCACTAGACAAATGAGCTAACACTGTAACACTATTGATCTCTACCAAAAATGATTAACATTATAATGATACTGGTTTCTTCATATCCCGATAGGCAATAGTGCCTTATCATGCTATAATTTATATCAACTATTATATTTATATAAAATAATTATTTAAATATTCTAATAATTAATTATTAATCGTTATGTTTGATGTATAGAATTTTGGCCTATGTAAATACAACATCAACACATATATCCTAGTAATGCATTATTATTAGTCTCTCGTCGCAAAACCGCTAATTTTATCCACGAGAAGACAGGTGATATGCCCTTTCCCTGCAATTGTATATATTTGCGCTTATAATCAACAGGGAGGGGCTTCACTTAATCTTTTGTGGATAATTAAGCTTCGGCTTAACGGATCTCAGCGGTTCCGGCGGCAAAAGTTGTGAAGTCACTCCCTATTGAATTCCTTCTTAAAGAGACTCATTTAAAATTCTAATCAAATTAAAATGAGTAAGACCCAAACCCCAGCAACCACTGCGCACACAGCCAGACAATTGGCAGTAGTGCTTAGAAATTCTAAATACACCTATCAGCACCTTAAGGCTTTTCATCAGACTGTGCTTGGCCTGCTGGAATCCGCAGACCTCAGTGTCCTCCATCCTTCAAAAACCAAAAACGTGATCTTTTTTATCCTTACCGTGGTCAGGATACTGAAAGTGCCAACCAACGTCATCCCCAGTGATTCTTATCAGACGATCATGACATCATCCTTCTGCATGCATGAGCAACCAATTCAGTTCAATTATTCTAAAGCAAACCTGCAAATTCTACTCGGCTGGTTAGACCAGATAGTGCTGAAAAAGCATATCACTATAGAAGAGATACTTGATCAGTTTTATAGTTTAAAACTTCATCAAGATATTGCGCTGAATTAGCTTTAAAAACGGGTGTTGCCTAAAGAATTACATAAAGAGCACGAGTAATGTAACAAGAGCGCAATTTGGGAAATTAGGGTCTTGCTCAGCTACAGCTAAAACATTTCAAATAAGCTATTTATACCCTTACAACATCATGTTTATTTGTCTAAATTATTTATATAATCTCAGTATTATGCAAACCTATCAATTACACAGCAACGCGCAGATCAGCAAACCACCTGACTGAAGCCGGGCAAAGCGGTCATAGAATTTAGGTTGGTTACATAATGTTCAGGCCGCTTTGTTTTCATTTATCCTCTTTCTACACTGCAGATCTGCAATCCTGCTGATCTCAGAACCAAAAATATCCTGGCAATAATTTTCTAAACTAACAAAAAAATGAAAGCAAAAAATAGCTTAAGGGGATTGTTATGTCCAAAATTCTGGGGCAATAATTACGGTCTTCCCTTAAAAATTACCTTCCTGCTTTTGGCAGTCAGCTTAATTGCTAACCTGCTCATTGCGCAGGAAATGCCTCAGCAGAATGCCCCAGCACAATATCAAAGGGCAACTGCTGCGCAGCCCAGGCCAAAATTATCTGGCAAAGTAATGTCCGCTGCAGATTTTAAACCCCTGGCCGGCGCAACCATCCGCATCGGCAATAACAGGAACAACTACCGCACTGATCAGAATGGCTATTTTAATCTGACTGCCACCGCAGCTAAAGGCATGATTACCATTTCCTTCATCGGTTACGAACCGCTGCAGATATCATATTCTCTGGGAAACTACGGACCCTTCGAGATCGTGCTTCAACCTTTAACCAATACGCTTGAACAGGTTACCGTATCCACGGGTTATCAAACCCTGCCGAAAGAAAGGTCCAATGGGTCTTTCAGCGTGCTAGATAATCAGTTGTTTAACCGCAGTGTATCTACCTCGGTACTGAGCCGTCTGGATGGGGTAACCAGCGGTTTGCTTTTTGATAAAACTACCAGTAACGAATTGGGCATCAGCATTAGAGGCAGGAGCACCATCTGGGCCAACAGTCAGCCGCTCGTCATTTTGGATAACTTCCCTTACGAGGGCGACATCAACAACATAAACCCGAACGACGTAAACACGGTAACCGTATTAAAAGATGCTGCAGCGGCTTCAATCTGGGGTACACGCGCCGGCAATGGTGTAATAGTAATCACCACCCACCAGGGGAGGTATAACCAACCCATCAGAGTATCGCTGAATGCCAATATTAATGTATCGGCTGCGCCGGATTTATTCTACGACCGTAAGATCACTCCGGCAGATTTTATAGGTATGGAACAATACCTCTTTGAAAAAGGGCGGTACAATTCGAACATCAATGATGGAACTACTGCGTTGAGCCCGGCAGTAGAGCTGCTGCTAAAGGCCCGTTCTGGTACCATTAGCCCTGCGCAGCGTGATGCAGGACTGAAGGAATGCGTTTTCAGAAACCTGCGCTGGTCTGATCTACGCAGGTTAAATCTTGATCCACAGTATGCAAAAATGCTGACAAGAACTGCAACTGGTACCAATTACCAGTTGCTGCCAAATGATTCGCGATACGTGTTGCCTATTGCTGATGACGAGATCAGGAGCAGTGGCATAGAACAGAACGTACGCTAGAACAAATTACCTAATGAATTAAGGATATCCTATAATATGAAAAATTTAAACATTTTACTTGCACTGCTGATACCACTTACGGCGCATTTCTGTAAGGCCAAAAGTGTTGGTACTGACGATAAAAATGCTGTGACCTTCGAAGTGGAACTAGACAGCTCTATAACTGTGAAACCGCAGGTCATTATTTACGAGAACGCATTTTACCAATATGGCAATGTATTGGACGACCATCAGCAATTTGAGCCTGACTCGTTAAGTAGAAATCGTTACAGATTCGTGATCAGAGCGCAAAATAGGCCAAAATACTTTACGATCACCGCTCGCAGTATGCCTTTAGACCTGCATTTTGTGAGTATGTTTGTTTTTGAACCTGGAGATAATATCAAAATGAGGATAAATCGAGCACGCAAAATTCGAGATTTTGATGTGGTGTTTTCAGGTGAGCAATCAGCAAAATACACTTGACGAGAGAAGCTGAAATTTTTGCAGCAACAACAGAATGGAATCAATATTCTAAATGAATATAAGCCAGTCATGTCAAACTACATCTATCAATTATATAGGGCAGATATGACATTTCGATTACTGAACTTTAAGAAGGCTAAAGACCTCCGTCAGATTAGATATTATGTGGAAAATAATGATACTGCCAGAATAGCGCAATTTAAACGTGATTACCAGAGTAATACCCGAGTTCTCGATACTGCTAGCATACCAAATGAAGTGCTTTATCATTCAGCCGCATATCTGCACTATCGCTACAGTGACTGCAAAGTCCGCAGTTTTAACAGTGCTGGATCCTATGCCGGAAAGGTTCTCTTTAATGAAGTTAAGAGAATAAATGACTGGGGATTAAGGGACAGATTGTTTGTGATTTATTTTATACATTCCTGGATAAACCTGAGGGAGAATTTTGATAATTTTCTGAAGGAAGCTATTCTAAATACAACCGATGGTGTTTGCCTAAATAAACTGAAAGCCTATTTGCATAACAGGAATGGTCAGGTGGCTTATAACTTTGCCTTACAGGATAAAGATGGAAAAGTTGTCAAACTAAGTGATTTTAAAGGCAAAGCAGTATTTATTGACTTTTATTTTACTGGATGTGTCTTCTGCAAACTATTTTATAAGTACGTATTATCAGAAATAGAGCCAAAATATGTCGCAAATCCGAATATAGTTTTTATATCCGTGTCTACTGACCGCTATAAAGCAGAGTGGCTGAAAACACTTCAGCAAGGAGAGTATACTTCTAAGAATTCAATAAACCTATATACTAACGGAGAAAAGCTGAATCATCCGCTGATCAAATACTACAATATTTTAAGCTACCCAGCTTCGATGCTGATTGACCGCAGAGGACGAATCTTTAAATTTGCCAGTAATGAGATGCGATCTAAACGAGGATTAGAAGAAGCGCTCAATGCAGTACTGGAAATCAAGTAAATAAATATTATAGGGGAGACATAATCTCCCCTACAACCATTATACGCACTAATCGCCGTCACTAAAGATACCTTCTTTCAGTGCTATGGCATCTGTTTTAAGTATTAGTCCTTCTGCCGAAGGGCTCTGATCAAAAGCAATAGTACAGGTTTGTCCTGAGCCGTCACAATTGTACCCTTCCGGAGGCACGCCAGTAACATTACGAATCACCTGATAGTGATTTCCACCACTGGTTTCGGCCACGCCATACGTATAAGCAGCCTTTTTCTCAGCAGGTTTCATTGCCAATAAAGTACTACCAAAGCCAGCAAGTATAACTAGTGCAGTAAGCACTATACGGATTCTTTGTATGAAGCCTAATTTTTGTATTAACATATTAAGAAAAATTTATTGATGCCCTCAATTCAGGGATCGGGCTTAACCTTTCTATACACATGAAAAAAATACTGGAAGGCACCTTGGTGCTTATGTTTTTAAAATTTTATTCAAATTACTCCGTTTAATCATTGCGATGGCAAAATAGGAAAGCAGTGTAAAAAAGAGATTGATTAGCAAATGCTGCGGCCAGCTCAATTTTTCAAAAGCAAAGGCACAGCCGCATGGTACTCGGTCATAAAAATTAAAAGTTACCAGTGCAATATAGATGGTGAATATAGTGAGTAGCACTGCTGCACCATATAAGCCAATAAGCCGGCTGGCAGGCCAAAGTAAGCCTATTACCAAAATTACTTCCAGTGCGGGCACGCCGTAAGTTAGAACATTAGTAAAACTGTTATCAAATGGCTGGTTTGTGATCTGACCGGCAAATTTATCTAAATCTGCAATTTTACTACCAGCGGCTACGATTAGCAGTAGTGCTAAAAGATATACGGAAATCTCAATAGTCCAGTATTTTGCTTTCATAACAGGTATGGCTTTGACAACCAATTCACAGTATTAAGTTAAGGTTTTTCCATAGGATATATTTACCAGCATGTCACTAATCCCTCGGGATTCTAATGTAAGAGCAAATTGTCTTGTTTTACCCATCCTCAGTATATCAGTCTGGCTGCTACCCAAAATGAAAACGACAGTACCATTATGGATGAACATTACGGATTAATATTATTAGATAGAAAGATTAAATATTGTTTTAAGGTACATTTAAGCCCTGTTCTGCTTTGGAATGTAGTTACTGGTACCTGATTTGGTTATACGTAAAAACAGAAATGGTATGGATGACAAAAAAACATTGATAAGGAAAGCGAAGCTGGATAATATGATTGCGGCCTATGCAGAGATTTGGGCAGATGTACTGCTCAATAAAAACCTGATTGTGCATTTATTAAACATTGAAGATGACTTGCGTTATGTTAATCAGTTAATAGCTTTGAAGGATCTAGACCACGCACACGTTCCTATATATTTCTCGATCAAGGAACAATTAAAGCGACTACAAGAAATTGTAGTCAACAAGCTTAGTAAAGGTTATTCTTCCTCCAATTAATAGTCAGGTATTTCCGTACAGGTATATCATATACAACCATTGCCAAATATCCCGCGGCTACGCAAAGTGTTACTCCGGAAAGAATGATGAGCGTAAGCGTTAAGCCTTCAGGTTTGTAATTGTTAAGATAATTTCCAAACATCCATAGGAAGGCATAGTGGGTCATATATAGTGGATAGGATATCTGACCTGAAAATACACATACCTTTCTAAATTCCGCACTGACGTCGGTGCCAGCGCCCAATGCTACCAGGAGTGGAAAATATAGGAGAACAATAAAGGGTTCTGATAGCCAATTCCAACTAGTTGAAGGGGATAAGAAAGCCAGTATAAGTAATAGTGCCAGGGTTAGAAAGCCGAGTTTGTTTTGAATAATCCAGTTACATCGGTAGATCAGTAGTCCTGCAGAGAAGGAGTATGATATCCTGGCGCAGCCGTCCCAGAAGGTTGGTCCGCTCCAGCCACCTAATAAATTACCTGAACGGTAAGCCACAAGGCAAATCGCTGCTGCGGAGAGTAAGGTGAAAAACAGCAGTAGATTGCGCTTTAAACGCGACAGGAACAGCGCATAAGCGATATTGGCTACATATTCCCACAATAGTGACCAGGCAGGGGCATTGAAACTAAATAAGTTGTATCCCCGGTCTTCTATGACCGGCAATGGTATCATCAGTAGAGAACAGATGAAAGTCAGAACGATCTTTCCTGTACTGTATAATTCAGGATGGCCCCCAAAGGGATCAAACAGGAAGGCGAGCAAACCTAATATAGATCCAGACACTACAAGTGGCTGCAGCCTGATGAGTCGTGCTTTAAAAAATTCGGGAATTCCCATTTTACCAATCCGGTCGTCATAAGCGTATCCAATCACAAATCCCGACAGGCAAAAAAAGAAGTCTACCGCCAGAAAGCCATGCCCTATAAAATTCTTGCCTGGATCTGTATAGACCCATTCCATAAAATGGAAAATCACTACAGCCAGTGCAGCTATACCCCGTAAGCCATCTAAGATTTCAAAATGCTGCTTTGAATGCGGAATAGATGTGGTACTGCCTGTTAGATGCATTTTATGAAGTGAATTAGGCAGATATGGATATTTAGCTTACAACCTGCGGTACGAAGCTAAACTAATAAATTATAATGCAGTATCAAAAACGTGGGCCTGCATCCTGATTGAGGGGTAGGGTAAACCAGAATGTAGACCCTTCTCCAACAGTACTATCCACGCCAATTTCGCCTCCATGTTTTCTGATAATTTCTGCAGCGATGTATAAACCAAGTCCAAGTCCGGAGGCGTGGTTTTCACCCTTGCTTACCTGATAATACCGCTCAAATAAATGTGGTAGATCTTCGGCCGGGATGCCCTGTCCTTTGTCGGTAACAGATACTTTAACGTGGTCATCCTGTTCCTGCACATGGATAGCAATTTCCTCAGATGCGGGAGCATACTTTACCGCATTATTGACAAAGTTGACCAGGATCTGATCAATCTTATTTTTATCGGCATAGACTTGCAAAGCTAGGTTGCCGCTGTGAGTTACATAATGCTTCCTGTCTAGCCTAACATGGTTGCAGCAATCTTCTATGACAGCAGATAATGGGAATAGTTTTTTACTTACAGAAAGCTGTCCCTGTTCAAGCTTACTGGCATTAAGCAGATCTTCCACCAGATGGATCAGCTTACCAACATTTAGTTGCGCCTCATGAGCCAGGTTTGAAATTTTTTCTGGAATTGAACTTTCTTTTTTAACCATCCTGATCATCAACTGTAAAACGGCTTTGAGGCTGGTGATAGGGGTTTTTAATTCGTGACTAGCTATTCCAATAAATTCTTCCTTCTGAAGTTTTAGGGCATGCTGCTCGCTGATATCCTGAATAATGGTGTAACCAAGGTTCTCGCCCTGATCGGGAATAAGTATAGAGGTAACATTGACCCATATCTGGGAACCATCCTTGCGGATTAAGACAGTTTCAAGGCTGAAGGAGGGAGTTGACTCTTCCCACAGCTGCTTTTGCAGGGCTTTCCAGTGTGCATGAAGTGACTCGGGAGAATAGTCAAGGATACGGGTTCCAAGAATTTCGTCTTTGCTTTGATAACCTAGCAAGGCTACCATGGCAGGATTAATCTGTGTGATCTTGAGATCGGCAGTAATTACCTTATTGCCCAGTTTAGATAATTCAAAAATAGTTTGGAAACGTAATTGCCCTTCTTTGTATGAGAGCTGCGTAGCATCTGTACTTTCTATACTTTGCAGCGCCTGGATCTCAGTTCTGAGTTTTGCATTTTCGCTCTTGAGCAGATTTATAGTTTTTAAATAATCAGCTGAAATTTCTGCGTCCGGGTCCATATTAGGTAGTTATTCAGTAAAGGTACTATTATAACACCCTATCGAATCATTATGTTGTGATTATAAACACGAGTTAGTTAGAGATGCTCTCAAAAATTAAATCAAGAATGGGACAAAAAAGAAATTGTAAAGCTAACTTGACATTGTGTAAATGATGCTTATCTTTGTGTAACTAAAAAATAGAGATTATGGCAAGAACATTAGTCGGAAAGATCTTTTTCTATCAGAAACCTATTGCAATAACGATGATTGTCATTGGCGTACCAATGGCACTAACAAGTAACTCTGCAGACAGCACACGGTTGTTGCTCTCTGGCCTGTTCTTTTTATTTCTTGTTGGGGATAAATTAATGGATGAACGGCTGTTAAGTTTGAAAGCTACTTCTATGTACGCTGCAATGTTTTTAAGTTATACGTTTCAAACGACCTTATCAGAATTGGTTAAATATCACTTAATTACTTATACGATGAATAATATTAATCATTTTATGATCTTGGTCTTTGCATTAGCAAATGCTATCTATTATTTCAGGTATTATATAGGTTTTAACTCCAAAGATGAATAATAGCTTAAAGGTTGAAAGGGCAAAGAAGAATTATACGCAAGCCGACCTGGCAGAAAAGGTGAATGTTTCGCGACAGACCATCAACTCAATAGAAATTGGTAAGTATGTGCCTTCTACACTGCTAGCTTTAAAAATAGCGAGGGTTTTTGAAACAACAGTTAATAGTATATTCCAATTGGAAGATTGTGACTAGACGATAATAGTAATTATACATTAAATGATAGTATGATGCGGCATAATAAAGTATTGGGGCGAGATATTAAAATGTAATGCTAATATCCGCAGGTGTTTTAAATTATATTTAGAGTTACTCAAATGATTTTCAATGTTAGCTATAAAAGAAGTTGTTTTGTTTAGGATTTTTGCAAACTCCTTTTGCGTCATTTTATTTTCTACCCGCAGCGCTTTAGCTTGTTTGGCTGCAAATTCATCAATAATATCCATTGGTTATTTATTTACGAGGTAATTCAACACAAACATTGTGCTAAAACCAAAGTCATATATTTTGAGACACTTTTCTAGATAGGTGGTTAGTAAAGCTATGAGAGTTATGCTGAATTAAGTTATCCGCCGAACATAACCATCACAAACAAATGCGCAAATAGATATTTGATTTAATTTATTTAAATGATCTTTATACCAAAGTGTTAGATTTCATCTTAACATGGTTTTGTGCCTGTTTCAAGAAATCATCTGGCGTTTGACCCGTTTGTTTTTTAAAGAACCGGCTGAAATAAGGACGGTCTGAAAATCCCAGGTCGTAAGAGATTTGCTTAAGGGTTTGCTCGCTGTGAATAATTAAGCGCTTTGCCTCCAGTATAATACGATCGTGGATAATCTGCGTTCCTGTTTTATGCAATTTCTCTTTCAGGATCTGGTTTAACCGCTTAGCACTGAGATCCAGCTTAGCTGCATAAAAGTCGATATTGCGTACCTGAAGGTAATTGCTTTCTAACAGCATCAAAAACTCATATACTCTTTTTTGATGCACATCATGCCCGGTAAATTCTTCCTCTTTAACTTTGATAAGCTTGAGCAGAAAGACTTTGAGAAATGCTTTTACAATGGTGATATCCGCACGTTGTTTTGCATACTCTAATGATAGGAGACGATAAACATCCGCTAAATCTTCTGATGCTTCGGTATCTAGCCGCAGGCAGGAAAACTCGCCCTGTACATTAAAGATTTTAAAGATATCTAATAAGAACTCCTTATCTGCCTCTTCCAGGATCTCTCTTTTGAAGGAAAGCAATTCACCATTTTTTCCGGCCTTATTTAGCTGATGTACCCGATATGGCGGTATGAGGTAGATCCAGTCACTTAACAATTCATTCTCGTCGGATGGTACATCATGAAGTGGGGCTTCATTCTTTAGCCAAACGATTTCAAAGAAGTCTTTCCGGCCGGGATCGTTCAGATAGCTGGGAGGGCATTCACTCAGTGGTCTCATAAAAATCATGGCACTCTCTAGCCGGATGGCTGACGGATTAGCTGGCATCATGCTGTAAAGGTAAGCACACAATTATGAATTATTGCAAACAAAAGCCTTACTGAATCCTTATTGGCGAATGAATGAAATATCTCTCGGTAAAATCACTGATACGATCAATGACAGCTTGAAAGACACTTGTCAGGATTTAAAAATTGTAAGGTATATACCCAAGGTAGGTTCTGGAGAGCAGCCTCTCTATATTATCAATGGTTGCATGGGTGATAAAACATTCAGTCTAAAATATCTGCTGGCCGATCTGATATTATGGCAGGAGCAAAACATTCTGAGTGAAATTTTATTCAGGGACAGACACCTGGCTATTAACAATAAAGAATAACGCCTCTTTATACCAATGTGTGGTTAGGCATAATAAAGTACTGGGGCGAGATATCAAAGTAGACAGCTAAGAGTCGGAGGTGCTTTAAATTGTACCTCGCGACGATCTTTCTATTCTCAACATTACCGATGAAAGCGCTGGTCGTGTTTAATATTTTTGCGAAATCTTTTTGAGTCATTTGATGCCTCTTTCTAAGTTTTATTGATTGATCTATAGCATATTGATCAATTATATCCATATAAATTAAAATTGTGATCATTGCTTGCCTCAGCAAAGAGTATGCTAAAGTAATTATATTATTACAAATAAGTAATTTGTGGATGCACTTGGGTAATATTTGTATAGAAATGAATAATATTTGGTTATTAACTTTGAAGTACTGGTACAGAGGATTTACCATTGCATGTTATTCAAATCCTCGTTTATATAGTAGATTTTGAAAAACTGAAGTTAATCCTTCAAATTATTAAACAACCTATAACCTTTTTGGTTGTACAAGTACGGGTAAATTCTTTACCAATAGTAATGTAGCAAACTATGAAGCGGTCTCAAATTGTCACCGATCCAAAAGCATCATTAACCGTTCGGCAGGTAGAATCTGATGAGGAGGCGAGAAAAAATTTTGAACAGTATTTTACCTCGGTTTATAATAACTATTATAAAGCAATTTACAAGGTGGTGCACCGAATCATTTCAAATCCTGGCGATGCTGAGGACGCCACCCAACTCAGCTTTATCAAAGTAGCGAAATATATTCCTGATTTTGATGCCAGTAAGGGGCTGTTATATACATGGATGGCCAAAATTGCCAGGAACACTTCATTTGATATGCTGCGAAGTTCTTCGTATAAGAGAAACCTGGCTACTGAAAGTTTGACTATGCAGCATTCTGATCCCAATATTTTGGTCTTGCAATCTAGTAACGTAGATTTTATTGGAATCTCTAATTTGCTTGTGATGCTTACCCCAAAAGAACGAAGCATTATTGAACTTCTATATTTTAAAGGATATACGCAGGCTGAAGCAGCAGAAGAACTTAACATGCCTTTGGGAACAGTTAAAGGTTTATCCAGATCATCGATAGCGAAATTTCGCAGATTGTGCGCAAATGACCTGCGCTATTAGAATATATGGAAACTGGTCAATTATTGTGATGATTTATCTTAACGTTTTCTACAAACAGCAAGTTCTATAGTGCTACTAATATACTAAATAACCAGCAAGGGATGCAAATAAGAACCACGACTGCTTCATGGTCCATACTTTTAATCTTACCCTTATCATATGCTGTATTTAATTATGTATTCGACTGTTTTGGTGATCGCCAGCTTGGTAACCTTTGGGATATTTAAGGAGGAGCCATTACTTAATATACAAACAGATCAAGGGTACAAAAAGTTACTTTTGTATCCGGCTATGGCTATATTATTATTTATATATTATGAATATGGTACAACTAGACGAGGGGAGCGAGAAAATTTAAAAATGGAGTAAGCGCTATATGTATGAAAGATTAGTATTATTAATTGCATTTAATTACTACTGAGGATAGTGTACAGCAAGTTTGTATCAAACTTTCCTTTGAGATTTCTAGGTGTTAGAACGAACATAAATAACCTGTTTTGTTTACGGATAAATGCAAAGCTCAGTTCACCGTTTTTAAAAATAGTCTGTCTTTCCAAATAAAATTCAACTGCGCTGTTGGGAGCAGTTTTACCTGCAATTGACGTACATATTGCAGAATAGCTTAGCAGGCTATCAGTGATTATTGGGTCTTGAACAGGCCGTGCATCCAGTGAAATATATAGGTGTCGGCTCTGCTGAGGAAAATGTTCTGCATTAAAGAACTGCACGTCCGAGGTACTGTAACTTCCATTGTACATCAAATCGGGTGTAGTTTCTCTATCAGATCCCCAATTTAAGTGTATGAACTTCTCAAGTTTGTCACTGTTATTTATGTAATCAAGATTGTAAATCATGATTTGATAATCATCATTTTTTAAATTATATGATGCTACAGGTTTTTTGTACTTATTGAAGTATGTAAAGGAAGGTGCAAGCTGATTTAGCATTCGTTCACTAAATAAATCTGAGTATTCCTCAGTAATATGAGGCAGGGACACGCGATTGTTTTTACTTATCTTTACTATCTTGTTTAGTTCCCACATTACATTAAGTACAATGGCCGACAAGATTAGCACACTTAGATACTTAATGAGTTTGGGTTTGTGGAACATAAAACTGGAGTAGAATAAGATTAGGTTATTTCAGGTTTATTGAACCGGATAGTTTTCAAAACTAATTATCTTAACCTCTCCTTTTACTAAAGCTAGATTAAAGTTGTTCCGTATCTTACCATGAAATTTAGGTCTGATAGCGTGTACCTCAACCACATATGCTCCCATCTTAGTGCTGCCTGTTTCTACAACTTTTGTGCTATTGCTTTTTATAGTATAAGATGTAATATCTCCCATCATTTCAGAACTATTCTTCAATAAAGTGTAGATCTTTATTTGTTGATTTCTGATAAGGGTAGTGTCTGTACCAAAGAAACATAACTTAAATGCTTTATTTAGATTTCTCTCTTTGACTGCAGCATAAAACCTGTTTACTACATCCAGACTTTGATCCTGATCGGTCTTGCGATTAACGTACGTAACAGATCTTGTACAGCTTAAAAATAATAATAATACTAATAAGGGAGCACTTAGTTTCATTGTAGCTAAATATTGACTGAACAAACATAAGATAATCTCACATTATGGTATGTAACATTTTATATTGATTAGGGACTCTATGGATTAAAAATAGCTTTCCTAATTCATATGCTAGAGAACCTTATTTATTTATATTTGAACTTTCCAAAATAGGTAATCTGCGCAATTGCATGTACGAAATTATCACACAATCTTTACGCTCTCTGGTTAATTTCAGTGATGAAGAGCTTTTCTTATTTATGCAGCGGCTAAAGCCCCTGAACATAAAGAAGTTTGATTTTTTGCTTAGGGAGGGACAGGTTTGTACTAAAATGGTGTTGGTACAAAAAGGTGGGTTAAGATATTTCTCAAGAAATGAAAAAGGGGATTATACAATGGGTTTTGCCTTTGAAGGAGAATGGCTGGGCGATTACGAAAGCTTTTTATTACAACGGCCATCTGCAGATTATATAGAAGCACTTGAAGATTGCGAATTGTATACTTTGGGTTATGAAGACATGCAGGCACTCTATGAAAAAAAAGACTGCTTCCAAAAATTTGGCCGCCTCATAGCAGAAAAACTATTTATCTCTATTGCCAAGAGTATGCGCAATCTGCAGCTTCAATCAGCTAAGGAACGCTATCTTGCCCTGCTTAGTGACCAGCCTCAGATTTTCGAAAGATTACCTCAACACCTGATCGCTTCCTATCTAGGTATACAACCGCAAAGTCTTAGCCGCATCCGGGCAGAAGTAGCCCGGGGCAATTAACATAGGTTAATACATTCCTTACTGTATTTAACGTCAGAACATTTTTCCACCCCTATGATCGTTGCATTTTTGTATTGCACAACTGAACGTGCCTTATATCATGTCGCTATGAACACATCACAAATATTTTCGATTACCAGCACCCTCGCTGCATTGCAATGGCTGGTTCTAATTGTTTTGCCGCACTGGAAGGTAACACGTTTGCTGATCAGGTACCCTATAGTACCCATTATACTATCTATTGTTTATTGTAGCTACATCGGTGGATTATTCAGGGTTAAGGATGGAGGTTATAATAGTCTGGAACAAGTGCGTACCCTCTTTTCCAGCGATGGGCTTTTACTTGCAGGATGGGTGCATTACCTCGCGTTCGACCTTCTCATCGGCTTTGCTATAATGCGCTCTGCAAAGGAAAAATCTGTATCTCACTGGCTGGTGATTCCTTGCCTGATCCTCACGTTTGTGTTTGGTCCCTGCGGGTTTTTACTTTACCAGATGATTCAAACTGTAAAGAATGGTTCTGTAGGTAATCAGCAATTTTAGGCACAATCCGGAACTCATGAAAACATTATTCAATCAAATAAAATCTGCCAGTCCGGTTTTATATTACTGTGGAATAGCCCATCTGGCTTTGTTCATAATTTTAGTACTTGTTTCGGTGATTGATCATCGGCAGCTATTGGGCATTAACCTTTGGATCAAACCGATCAAATTTGCCATCTCTATTGCTATCTATTGTTTGAGCTGGCCTTTATTTTTACAATATCTGCCGTATGGCCAACTAAAAAGACGCTTTGCGAGGTTTACTGCCTTTGCACTGATTTTTGAAATGCTTGCAATAGGCTCACAGGCCGCGAGGGGAGAGCTGTCTCATTACAATCAAAGCGGGGTTTATGGTAAAGTACTTTTTGCGTTGATGGGAGTGGTGATTGTTTCACAGACTTTCTTTGCGCTCTACATTGGAATCCGATTTTTTAAAGTAAAAGCTGCTGGGTATAATCAGGTTTTAACATATTCTGCTTCCCATAATGATCCTGGGCCTAATGACGCAGCAATTAGTTTGGCTTTACTATGGGCGATCAGACTGGGGATCCTGATATCCTGCTTTTTTGCTTTGGAAGGCGGAGTGATGGCATCGCGGCTCAGCCATAGTGTCGGCGCGGCAGATGGGGGTGTAGGATTACCTATTCTGAACTGGAGCCTTATTGCCGGAGACCTGCGTATTGCGCATTTTATGGGCATGCATGCCTTGCAGATTATTCCCTTGTTTGTAGTTATAGCGAAGGTGAATAGAGCGAGGCCTGCTATCTTATTTTCAGCGTTCTATATTATACTCGTATCGTTGTTGCTAATCAATGCTTTGGTGGGCAGGCCGTTGTTTTAATCTAAAAAGAGTTTTCAGTGATTGATTGCAAGATTTTATTTACCGAAAAATAAATGATTTATATTTCTTGGAGTCTCCTTATGGTGTTCATATTTTATGGGCCTTAATAGGCCTATAAGATGGATTTATTTCAAAAATCGGAAGTTTGGACTTGAGGGCATGAAACTGCGGTAGGTAATTGCCAATACGGCTACGCCATAATGCTTATTAAAATTGTGCTGATATTGTTAGACGATCTGTAAAGCCTTAATATCAGGTGAAATGTCGAGCATACATATTAATATATTTACCATAAATTATGTAAGTCATTGACAAGTACTGAATGAGGTTGCACTATAGGTTAAACAATGAGATTTTCTATATTTGGCTGTGCAGCATTTCGAATTATACGCGCCCCATGAACTTTCCAGTAAGATCAGGAACTTTTGGTATCGGGATATGGATTTCGGGCCATCGGCTTCTGCGTTTGAGGTACTTCCTGATGGCAATACGGAAATCATATTCTATATTGGAAGCTACTGCAGACTGGTTATAGACCAAGAGCCGCAGGATTTACCTTCACCCTTTGTGGTAGGATTATTAAAAGGTCCGGTCTATTTTGAATCTATAAACCGCTTACAGATCATCGGAATTAAATGCCTGCCCTGGGCGGTGTATTACCTTTTGAATATACCATCTACCAAGGGTGGGGTGCAAAGTATAATTCATCCTATCGCCTTATTACAAAATTCATTAGAAGATCTGCTGGCAGTTGGAAGGTTTACTGAAGCATTGGAAACCTTGCGTGATTGGTTTATGACCAATAATACCACGGAAACACAGCCAGGAGTGCTAACCAAAGCCGGAAAGGCATTACTTGCCGCAAATGGTTCTTTGCCAGTTAGTGCTGTAGCCTCCGCTGCACATGCTACGGTAAGGACATTGGAACGAAAATTCAAAGCATCATCGGGCCACACCGTAAAAGACGTAGCTGTATTAATTCGTTTTGAGAAAGCACGTGACCGTCTATATGAACATCCGGATCGATCCGTATCTGATTTAGCGCATGAGTTGGGCTATGCGGATCAGTCTCACCTCAATCGAGAATTTAAACGCTATACCGGACTTACCGCTGCAGCTTTTGCCAAACAGATTATAGCGCAGAAACGTGACCACGGTGGCGATTTTGTCGCAATTATTCTATCTCCTTAATGAGCAAAGGGTGAGTTTTGTGGAGCAAAATAAATCACATGAAAATTACCAAAGATCAAAAAGTATTAGTTTCTGGCACCAGCATAGCTGGTCTGTCTACCGCCTGGTGGTTAAACCATATAGGATATGATGTTACCGTTGTTGAACTAGCCCCGGCACCACGTACAAATGGGGCTGCAGTAAACCTCACCGAGCCCGGTGTAGCAGTAGCGAAGCGTATGGGCCTGTATGATAAATTTTTAGCCTACCAGCTGGGGGTGGATCGTATCGAATATAAAAACAGTGACGACATCACCGAGGGATCAATAATCATTAACAATAGTTATGCTTCTGGCAGTACAAATCATGAAGCTTCCCCTTACAAAAATGAGCCAGCTGGTGAGAGTACTGATTCTGATAATGACGAAATTGAAATTGAACGGGAGAAATTTGTGAAGGTGCTGATAGAGGACATTGGAAGCCAGGTGGCGTTCCTGTTTAGCAATAGCATTTCCTTTATGGAGGAGACCGGAGCAGGAATTGATGTTTCCTTTAAATCAGGAGCTCCGCGCAGGTTTGATCTGGTGTTTGGGTGTGACGGGGCGCATTCTGGCACCAGAAAACTTTGGTTTGGACCCGAACAAGACTATGCGTATTATCTGGGGGCCTACTTTTCCATTACTATTGTCAATAAGATTCTTGTACCAGAAAGAACAATGCAGACCTTTAGTGTTCCCTGTAAAACAGTTTCTCTAAATGCTTATAATGGTAAGACGGATATTATTTTTATCTATCTCAGTGAGGATGAAATAAACTATGACTACCGTGATGTTGCAGGTCAGCGGAAAATGATTACTGATGAGTTTACCGGCCAGGGTTGGCGTACCGAAGAGCTGCTACAGGAAGTAGAAGCTTCAGAAAGCTTTTACTTTGACAAGTTTACCCAGATCAAAATGCCAGCCTGGTCTAAAGGACGTGTGGCATTGATTGGCGATGCAGCTTATTGCCCTTCGCCGGCGGCTGGACAGGGAGGTTCTTTAGCCCTGCAGGGCGCCGCCACTATTGCAGAGGCATTAAGTAAGCATGGTGGTAATTACAACCTGGCCTTCGATGAGTATGAGCGCAATCTTCGTCCCTTTATTGAGAAGGTACAAAGCACAGCAGAAGAGAATATCAAAACATATTTTGTTTTAAAGACCGAAGAGGAGATACGAAAAAGGAATACAGAAGCGAAGGTTTTTTAGTTTCTGTTCTTGAATGAAGGCAATCTGTCTTCATTCAAGATCTATCAGTCAGCGAATGTATAAATTGATCTTCTTTAGTACCCTGGTTTATTTATCAATTCTGATGCACATTCATGGTTCATGATTAAGATATCCTATATGTTTAAGTAAATTGGGAAATAATAGGTGTAATTTCTAAGATCTTCATTCTAAAACTGCATTCAAGCTTTCCAAGTTGTCACTACTTTTTTACATTAGCAGGCACTATCCTATAGGTAGGAATAGGAGCGGAGAGGTCATTTTCTTTCCTGTAGGCATTTGGAATTGAAACAGGTGTTTCTTTGCCATTATTATAGTCTGGTCTTTTGACAAAGCTTTCCTTAGCGAGTAAAGAAAGTATTCCTGGGTTTTTCAGAAATTTAAGATGAATGATACTGTCAGCTTTGGTATCGGTACCCGCTCCATTTAAGGGGGCTATAGTAAGAGTCTGCGCATCAGTTGGACAGTAACAGATTGCAACAAATAGTAATATTGAAAAAGTAAATCTTATAATTTTCATAATAATAGTTTAATAGTTATTTCGTGTATGCAATGCCTTTTGCAGAGTATAGCGCTTTCTCCAGAGCTGCATCAGTGCATTAAGCGTTTAAGTTATAGCTTATCTAAAACAATTACAAATATTTTTTAAGATTTAACATGCGGATATAATCCTCACTCTAAATACCTTAGCCTAAAACCTGAAAAATGAAATTTTGAACATTTTATCTTTAAATTCTTATTAGATACTAAGATTAACTAAATAAATTTTTACACAACTGGATGTTGTAGGTGAAATTCACCCTACCTAAATTGTATGAAATTTTTTGACAAAGTATACATGAATTTAGCTAACCCTTATATTAATATGATTGAGGATGAACAAATAGGAGAGGATTTTACGATAAGACAGTTATATGAAAGGGAGCTCATATCTAAATGGACGCATGACTTTTGCCGGCAGCATGGCTTGGTGCGCTTGTCTGACATAATGAATCAGATAAAACCAGGTTCAAGGGAGGTTAGACTGCGAAAGTGCGGTGCGAAAACCAATGCTCAGCTGATTGCGCTCTATCAAAAGTTTAGATACGCTACAATAAATACCACTTTGGAAATACCTGTTACCTATAAAATGGGACAATTGAATGGGCTCAGCCCACAGCATATCCGTATCTTAATGGATGAGGTGGATGCATGGGTGGCTGAACTTAGTACCCGGGCTTACCGTACCTTTCTGCGTGTGATGGATCCTCACAATAAAGTAGGCATGTTATACACCATTCTGGATACCTCGGTAAATTATCTGCATGTAAGAAATATCGGTTTGAAAACTGCGACGGAAATTGCAGAACTGCAAAATAGAACGTTCACACTATTAAATAAGCTTTTAGCTGAGCAGAACTAGGACAATAATCCGCAATTTCTCAATCAGCATTGTTAAAACAATCCTATATTCGGCAGTACCTCTTTTATTGCATTAACCAAATATGCTGAGCCATCGTCCTAATAGTATACAAAGAAAAATGTGCATTATATTTTTAACTGCACTTCTATGTTTAATTTCTGCCCTGCTGCATGCACAAGTCCGCAGAACAACTAAAGATTCAATTCCGCATCGTATTCCATACTAGGATTATAATGATCCTGGAGTACCGAATGATTCCAAGGATGCCTCCGCTGTTGCAATCGCCGCCTCAGCATTGTAGAAACTTGCTAATACATACTAAGAATGCTAAGCGATACAAGGATGCTGCAAATCAAATCGTATATTCACTGAGCAGGATGTATACGAGCAGGAAGGGGGATATTTATGCCTTCATCCTGGAACCTATTACCTATCATTACTTTGCAAAAGCTGATATGGACGTGCCGCTTAACTATGCAGATTACTATTATCTGGAATCACTGATAGGGAGCAGGTGATCCCAGTTATTGTAGTGTTCGGACTGCACTTTATTGTCAGCATAATGCTATACATCATCTTCCCCTCCACATTTTGAGCAGGTGCCCGATCTCAATTTTAACAAATGAGACGCCCTATTATCATATTGGAAAGAGTAGGCGCATTATTCAACGAAATTTTTACACAACTATATGTTGTAGAATATTTTCATTCTTCCGAAATTGTATAAAAATAATTACCAGGTGGTTTCAAATATGGCAAACCAAACATTTTTATATGATGAATGATGATGCAGAATTGCAGGTAGACTTTACAGTGGAACAATTATTAAGGAAAAAATTGATAACTAACTATACAGCAATGTACTGTAAACGTAACTATCTCAACTTTCTATCTGAAATAATAGACATTATAGATTTTTACGAGGGAGATATAAAACTCTTCCGTTATTGCGGGTTAAAGACAAGGGGACAATTAAATAGATTGCATGCTCAGTACAAGTCCTGTAAATTCAAGCCAAATCCATATACGGTTCGTAGAAATGTATATAAATTGTTGGTCAAACTTCCGCAAGATGAGCTGGTGTATTTGTGTCAGCAGGTCACTATATGGCGTCTGGAGCTAAGTACCAGGGCTGCAAAAGCAATGAATGATTTAAGAGTCTGGGCCATAGATCTGGGGCTTGTGTGCATCATCACCAGCAAGTCATTCAATGTAGCGATCAACACCTACGGTGAAAAAACCAGGCTTGACCTGAAAGACTTACAGCTGAAAACCATATTACTGGTTAATGAATTATTAGATAAGCACCGTTAATAGTAATATCTTTAAATAGGGGGCTACGCAAGGCTCAGGACTTGAGATCCTGAGCCTATAAGTAGATATCATAATAATAAAGAAGGTGATATAGAGAAGTATAACTTTCTCTCATTTGCGCATTACTGAACGTTTACTTCAAAACCGCCGTAAGTAGTCATTTCAGCCGTATGCCTGATAGCTAACTTCAGTTTCATTTTTTCTATTAATTGTCTGGCATATTCAATTCCATTATGGATATCACTGATCCCTCTGATTTCTATGCCAGCGCGTAATACCTTATACTTATTTGGATCGAACGCTTTGATGAATTTCTCCAAGTCTTTATTAATAATAGCTTTTTCCATATTGTGTTATCTTTCCTATATAAGGGTATAACAGCCAAATTGTTTAAAAACATTAATTTATTCCCGGGATTAATTGGAATTGAGCTGGATAACATATCTATTCTGACCACAAATAGGCTGTTAAATACTTTTTACCGAACCACTGCAAACATCACCTTCGGCTGTGCCTGTAAGCCAAACTTTCAGAAATTTCGTCCTTTCTATTGTAAGTTGTTCCAGGTATGCAGATTCACACATGGGCTGTACCGAACCATATCTTCCATTTGCAGGATACTTAGCTGCCAGCTCGGCATTTCTCAGCTGCACCCACAGCCGCTGTGCAACTTTCAGGTTTTTGAGAAACTGGGGCTGTCCTGAATATTCTTTTAGGATCTTTTGATAAACAGTATTCAATTCTCTGTCAGCCTTTTGATAACCGCTCTCAGCCTGGTTATTCAAAGTAGCTTGAGATTGTGCTGATGCTTCTCTGCCTCCAAGCATGATGATCATCATAATGATAATTGCAAAAATGTTTTGATGTAAGCTCTTTTTCATATACACGGAACAAGTAGGGTGGGCGAAATGTTTATGTACTTGCCCGCGATCGTACACGTTTCTAATATCTATTGACATCTTGATAAAATTGACAGTTCGAAATAAAAATTGTCTGTTTTTCTTCATATTGATATAAAATTTGTTTTTTAAAAATAAAACCCTTATATTTGAGCATAATTAAAATTAAAAATATAATGCAACAAGGAACAGTAAAATTTTTCAATGAGACAAAAGGTTTTGGATTTATCGTGCCAGCTAATGGTGATGCGGAACTTTTTGTACACGCGTCTGGCTTATTGGATGAAATTCGTGAGAATGATTCAGTTAGTTATGATGTAGAAGAGGGCAGAAAAGGCCTAAACGCAATCAACGTAAAGATAGCTTAAGATAAACCTTCATAATTTGTAAAGAGCATCCGTCGTAAAACACGGATGTTTTTTTTTGCCGAAATTTGTCAGATTTTATGCGCCTGTAATAATTAATTTATCATGTTTGAATGTAATTTATCATGTTTGAATGTGCATTTCATGGCTGGTGTTATAGACCGTACCTGCAGCAAATGTTTCACCATTTTGCTGCAGGTGTATAAATAATTGCTACGTTCTACTAAGGACTAGCAGTGCACTGTCTCATATTAATCCGCTTTCTGATCGCCTGCTTTTGCATAACGTTCAGCAAGGGCTTCTGTGTTTTTAATTTCTGCATCCAGAGCAGCACGGTATTTTTTATGCAGATCCTGCAGCTCAGGCGTGCTTTCCGCATGTTCTAATTTAGCTTCTTCTAATTGTTCTGAGAGTTCTTTTGTAGCCAGTGCAAGTTCAGTACTCAAGGCGGTTAGTTCTTCTATTGTCTTTTTCATGATAGTCGTAATTTGCTGTAATGTTGGTTTAGAACAAAAGATATTTGAAGAAGTTTAGTTTCATAGATAAAAAATTAAAGTCTTTATAGCTCGTTATAATACTTTCTATACCGAGATCAATTTGTATTCATATGATAGTTATGAATGATAATGTTCAATTGTGCACGCAACCGGATATTAATGTTCATCTTTACTGCACGATTTGTATAACATAGTTTCTGAACCACCACTCCCCGCAAATCAGCACTATATTACCTTTGCATAATACTTTCTGATATTTTATGAACGAATTTAAGGTTGACCTTACGAACTGTGATATGGAGCCTATCCATATTTTAGGTAAAATTCAGTCGCACGGATTTCTAATTGCAATAAAAACTGAATCACGCTTGATTTCGTACCTCAGCGAGAATTTAGAGTCTCTATTTGAAGGTTCTGCAAAGTCATTGATAGACCTTCCTGTTGAGCAAATTCTAGATCTTATTAAAATAAAATCTAGTAGTGGTGGTCTGAATATTAGCCATTTGCTAACTCCAGACGCGGACGGTAAATTTCCAGAGGTTAGTAACCCAATGCTGGTAGATTTGCAAGGTAAGCCGTATTATCTGCTGCTTAACTTATCTGTAGAAGACACAATTCTAGAATTTGAACCTGTTGATTCTGATACTGCCGTTGATTTTCAACAGACTATAGGCAGGTCTATGTCTGGAATACTGGCAGCAAAAAATCTGGCAGTGATGTTCAAGCGCACAGCGGCGGAGATCAAAAGAATTATCAACTACGACAGGGTGATGGTTTACGAATTTAATGAGGAGGGCGATGGTAAGATTATTGCGGAAGAAAAGGAAGAGGATTTAGACCCTTTCTTGGGACTGCAGTACCCGGCATCAGATATACCTAAACAGGCACGTGAACTGTACAAGATTAATCTTACACGGTTGATTGCTGATGTCAACAGCACTAACTCCCCAATTATCGGGGCGATGAATGACAAACCATTAAACCTTACACATGCATCCCTGAGGGCTGTATCACCTATACATATACAGTATTTGCGGAATATGGGTGTTGAATCCAGCTTTAGTATTTCACTTATGTCTGGTACAGAGCTTTGGGGCCTGATTGTATGCCATAATTATTCTCCCCGTTTTATCAATTATAAAGCTCGTGAAGCCGCTAAATTGTTGGGGGAAATCTTGTCCTCAGCTCTTGAATACAGGCAGGGAGAAGAGGATAGTGAACTTTTCTTAAATTTAAACAATAATGTAAACCTATTAGTAGAAACACTTGAAAAAGAAGAGGATGTTGGTGCTGCGCTGATTAGAAATGTATCAAGATTACAGGCGCTGATTTCTGCGGATGGTGTAGCAATAGTGTATGACCAATCTGTAACCACCTATGGGATTACACCTGCAGATCAGGAGATACGGGAAATTTCTTTCTGGCTAAAAGCTAATATGGCAACAGCGGTTTACAGCACACATCGTTTTCCGCAAATTTATACACCGGCAATGAAATACAGTGAGCTATCAAGCGGGATATTAGCTTACATGTTATCTGCAGAGCAATCTGAATTTATCATCTGGTTCAAACCTGAACAAATAAATCATATCAGTTGGGCAGGTAATCCGGAGAAAGCAGTTACTGTTAATACTGATGGCCTGGCACTGCTTAGTCCGAGGCACTCTTTTGAAAGCTGGTCTGCATTAATGCAGAATACTTCTGTTAAATGGAACCGTGCTGAGTTAACCGCAGTGTTGAACTTAGGTGAGCATGTGAGTTATATTGTGAAACGTAAGGTAAATGAGATCAGGAGGTTAAATGAACTGTTATCACAATCGTATGATGAGTTGAATATCTTCAGTTATACCGTGACGCATGATTTACGGACACCGCTGGCGGCTATAAAATCTTATGCCGAACTATTAATGATCAACAATAAAAGTCTTGATGATCAGGCAGTGAAAGTATTAGGAAGAATTAATGCCTGTGCTGATAGAATGGCCTTGCTTATGAAGGAAATTCTGAACTATTCAATGCTGGGCAAAGCTGATATTAAAACCGACCACGTTAATATGAGCGATATGCTCTTAAGTATTAAAGCTGAAGTAATTGAAGGTTTACAGCCCGAAAATCTGATTTTTGAAATTGGCGATACTCCTGATTTAACAGGAGACCAATCTCTGCTTAACCAGGTTTTTACCAACCTAATTAACAATGCGGTTAAATATTCTGCCCATGCCAACCCTTCTAAAGTAACCGTAAGGGGAACGCAGAAAGGAAATGATATTATTTACAGCATTACTGATAATGGGATTGGTATAGATGAGAAATATGCCAGCCTGGTATTCGAATTATTTAAGCGCATGGATAATGTAAAAGGATTTGAAGGAACGGGTGTTGGCCTTGCAATAGTGAAACGGATTATGGAGAAACATAACGGAAAAGTTTGGTTTGAAAGCAAACTGGGAATGGGAACTACTTTTTACTTATCTTTTGAATGTCTGAAATAATAAATACTGATATATTTTGTGTAGAAGATGATATTGACTTTTCCTTTTTTATAGAGTCGGCAGCTGCGGAAGTTACAAAGAGCCCAAGCGTACAGATTATAGACAATGGCAAAGAAGCATTGGGCATATTACGTGGGTTAGCTACAATAAAACTAAAACCAAGGCTTATATTATTAGATCTGAACCTGCCTGGTATATCTGGCATTGAGATACTTAAAGAAATAAGGGATATGCCGTTTTTAAGATATGCCCCTGTAATACTGTTTTCTACCTCTGATAATGTTAAAGATGTTGAACAGGCACTGGAGTTTGGTGCCAACGCGTTTGTAACTAAGCCATCCAGCTATTTTGATCTGGTGATCTGCCTGCAGGCCTTTTCAGATTTCTGGTTATACCAACATGCTAACTTAAATTAAGCTGATGAAAAAAATACTTTGCATTGAAGATGATATAGATATAGCTGATGTTATAGAACTGGCATTAGAGGATTTATATTCGGTGAAAATTATTAATGACGCAATCGGGGTAACAGATATTGTTCTGGCATTTATGCCAGACCTGATTTTGATAGATAATCTGATAGGACTGGTTGAGGCAGGTGAAGTAATCAGGGAAATAAAGAACAATGCGATATTAAATAATATCCCTTTAATTCTTTGCTCTGGTCATGCTGATATCAAATCTATAGCAGATAGAATGTCTGTTAATGACTACCTCGAAAAACCGTTTAACCTGGCAGATCTCTACGCAGTAATTGATAAAGTATTGCTGGCAGAGAAAATACCTGATTAGAAATCAATTCAACCCAAACCTAATTAGCTGTAATGACGGCTGCATAACCGCCATTGCGTACCATTTTAATATCAAGTTTGGAACTGGCTGTAACCTGCATGGTTTTTTTACGGTAATCCATTGCCTGCCGCCCTGCATTTATACCATCCTCAAAATAGGTAATGGTATAGGATTTTCCTTTATCCAGAAAAGACAGATCCAGCGGCAGGTTTCTGACCTTCTGCGCATCATTGGTAATACCACCAATAAACCATTTATCACCTTTACGTTTGGCTACAACGGCAAGTTCTCCAACAGTTGCAGCGAGTGCCCTGGTTTCATCCCAGGTGGTTGGTACCGAAGTAATAAATTCTGTACAGTCAAGATTTCGATAATACAGTGTAGGATTATCTGCCAGCATTTGTATTCCACTTTCGAACACTACAAAAAGCGCCATCTGATACGCGCGTGTACCAATGCTGCCTGCATTTGGTCTTTCTGCACTGTAAGATTCCGGCTGCATGCTGATCATTGCCCCTGGCGTATAATCCATTGGTCCTACGGCGTTACGCATAAAAGGCAGGAAAAGGCTGTTTTTTGGTAGGGTGCCACCCATTTGTTCCATTCCCCTTACGCCCTCATATGATATTACATTTGGAAATTTATATTCCAGTCCAGCCGGTTTAAATGCACCATGGAAATCTACCAGCATTTCATTTGTAGCAGCTTCTTTAGCTATGGTTTCATAGTAATTTACCATCCACTGATCACTGCGGTCCATAAAATCTATCTTAACGCCTTTAACACCCCAGTTTTTAAATGTCTTAAAAAGCTCCATATTATTATGTACCGTTAACCAGGTAAGCCAGAGCACTACACCTACATTTTTTTCTTTACCATAACGGATAATTTCCTGAACATCTACATCCGGGTTAGGGGTGTAGGGATCGGTGGTACTCTTCGCCCAGCCCTCATCCATGATGATATATTTTAATCCGAATTTAGCAGCAAAATCTATGTAATATTTATAGGTATTGAGGTTGTAACCAGATTCGAAATTAACGTCAGGTCCATATGGGGAAGCATCATTCCACCATTCCCAGCTTGCTTGTCCGGGTTGTATCCAGTTTGGATCTTTAATTACACTCTTAGAAGCAAGCTGGAGCGTCATCGTGTTTTCCATGAGCTGTTTATCATTGCTGCTGATAACAAAATACCTCCATGGAAAGCTGCGCATACCTTTTGTTTTTGCTATATAGCTGGCTTCCTTCGTAATCTTAAGGCTGCGGTCGCCATCTTCTCCAAACTCTAGTGGTGCTTTTGGAAATGCTGAAGCCAGTTGCTGCTGACCATTTGCTTTTAAAAAAAGGCAGGGATAGTCGCTGAGATCAGCTTCGCTCACTAAAATCTTATATTGCTTCTTCGTATCTATCAGGAGGGGGAGCGTGCTCATTTTGGCATTCCAGCTGGCCGAGCTCACAGTAGCATATTTCTCTTCATATGCGGTTTTGAAGCTGCCGGGCTGCTGCACATGCAGATTATACTCTGCAGGAAAGTTAATATTTACTTCTTCATCTAAAACTTCCACATCGCCTTTTTTACGGCTGATGAAACGATAGGCAATGCCATTATTGAAGGCGCGGAACTCCACACTATAGTTACCTTTAAAGTTCATCACCAGCTTATTGTAGCTGGATTTTACTGTAGAATATTTAAGTGAAACGTAGGGTTTGATAATTTCTGTTTCCGCAGAGGATTTAGAACTGATAAGTTTAGGTTTGCTGCCTAAAACACCATCTTGTAGGGTTAGTGCAAGGCTATTATTGGTAAGCAGCATATCAGAATTGCTGGCAACAGAATAATGGATTTTATCGCTGATGTTAATCGAGACAGTAATAATGCCATCAGGCGATTTAAGCTGGAGTTTTTGCTGCGCAGATATGCTGGCAGCTGAACCTATGAGTAGAATTAAGAGAAGAGGCAATTTTTTAAAAACCATAACAAAAATCTATTGTGCAATACTAAAGTAGAAATTAAGAATGGTAATAATAATCAAAATTGCAGGTGGAAACAATATTATTTTATAACAGGATAAAGTTATAGGCTAAGGCAGAATATATATTGTCTATAGAATGGCCGCACAGCATATTATACTGATTTTTAGTTATACGTTTTAGTTCAGGAATATGATTTGCAGCTTTGCTATGTAAACAATTGCTTTTTCAGGCATTAGCAATTGTGCAAGTTTCATAGTTATGAAGTCTCGGCTTTGTAATTACAAATTGTAATAGGTAGGAAAGTAATGCCGGCATTGCCGGCATTTACTATTTGTACATTAATCTAGTTTCTTAATTTCGATTTCAACCCTACGGTTTTTTTGTCTTCCTGCAGCAGTTTTGTTGCTGGCAATAGGTACAGTGCTTCCAAAGGGAGTAGTGATGATACGCTCTTGTGGAATGCCCTCACTAACCAGGTAATTTTTTACACTGATTGCCCGGTTATCTGACAACACCCAATTGTATTTGTATTTTCCGATAGAGTCTGCATGGCCTCTCAAGGTAACTGCATACTTGCCGCTCTTTAACGTTGTGACCAGTTGCTCGAGATTGGAATGATAAGAGCTGCGGATAGTTGGTTTTGCTGAATCGAACTCAATCTTTTTAAAAGATGCTTTGCTGAGGCTGATTACAAGGGGACGCGGTTTCGCAAAAACATTTAAGGTGCCTGCACTTACTGCAAGTCCGAAAAAAGCTGCGGCGGTTAGGGTAATAATTGACTTGGTTTTCATATAGATCAGATGATTGGTATTCATTAAGTACGAAGCTTTTATGGCTTTAGTTTTATTATTTTATGGAAATCCAACAATATAAAGCATAGATGTGTTAGGTTTGATGCTGATATGTCTTTATCCAAATTAATCTCGTTCAGAAAATTCAGCAAGCTCAGCTACTCGGGCGGCATCATTCTGCTGGCCGCAGTGGTGATCTCTTTAATGTTGGCCAATTTGCCGGCAGGACGAGTCTTTGAATCTTTATTGTCTGGCGCGGTTGGTTTTGAACGCTGGGGCCTTAGGTTGAGTTACCCGGTTCAGTTGTGGATTAATGATGGCCTGATGGCGATATTTTTCCTGCTGGTAGGTCTGGAAATTAAAAGGGAACTTATAAACGGGGAACTATCAAGTTTCAAAAAAGCATCCTTGCCAATTCTTTGTGCAGTAGGCGGAGCGGCTGTGCCTGCTTTAATATATCTGATGATCAATAAGGGCGAGCCTACGGTAGCTGGCTGGGGGATTCCAATGGCTACGGATATTGCGTTTGCCTTGGCGATGATAACCTTGCTGGGCAGTCGGGTGCCGCCTTCTCTCAAGATATTTCTGGCGGCACTTGCAATTGCGGACGACCTGATGGCGATACTGGTAATTGCATTTTTTTACGCAGCTGATCTTCATGTGCTGTACCTATTGTATGGATTAGCTGTATTTGCCCTATTACTAGTATTCAATAAAATGGGTTTCCGCAACCTATGGTTCTATCTGATTCCCGGACTGATCATGTGGTATTTTATTCATCACTCTGGTATACATGCCACTATTGCCGGGGTACTTACCGCACTGGCTATCCCAGCAAGAGCAGGGGCAAAGGCTGGAACAGCGTCGCCCTTGCATAAACTGGAACACGCTTTATTAAGACCCGTAAATTTTGTCATCGTACCATTATTTGCCTTGAGCAATACGAATATACATTTTGAAAGCGGCATGCTGGCCGACTTATTAAGCCCCATAGGAATTGGTATTATGGCAGGGTTAATTATAGGTAAACCAGCAGGCATTGTAGTGGTTGCCTGGCTAAGCGTGCGCACAGGCTTATCGCAGCTGCCGGCAAATGCGCGCTGGAGGCACATGCTTGGTCTGGGTTTACTTGGTGGAATTGGCTTTACCATGTCAATATTTATCTCCCTGCTTTCTTTTAACGACCAGTCGCTTGTTTCGGTAGCGAAATTTGCCATCCTGATCAGTTCAATTGTGGCAGCTATAGGCGGCTACCTGTTGCTGAGTTTCAGTAATAAAACAAAGAGCGTTTAGACCAGGATAACTACAACTAAAACCAATCTGGCTACTTTCCCCGCAACTTTAAACCAGACCTTTGGCTTATGATAGAAAATATTAATGGAAAAGTAATAGCGGTAACAGGTGCAAGTGCCGGTATAGGGAAAGCAATTGCTCTAAAACTAGCTTCATTGGGTGCCAGAGTAGTATTGGCTGCCAGATCTGAAGTTATATTGCAAGATATTGTGGCCACCATATTAAGAACTGGGGCAGAAGCAATCTATGTTAAGACAGATGTAAGCTCGAGAGCAGACCTGCAGCACTTGGTGACCAAAGCCATAGAACAGTATGGGAGATTAGATGTGATTATTAATAATGCAGGAATAGCCAGGCTTAGCAGGGTAGATGAATTGGAGGTACAGGGCTGGGATGAAATGATCGACAGCAATATTAAGGGAGTTTTGTATGGGATGGCGGCCGCGATTCCTGTTTTTCAGCAGCAAAATTCAGGGCATATCATTAACATTATCTCTACCTCCGGGTTGAAGATTGTACCGATGCAAGCCGTTTATGCCGGAACGAAAAATGCTATCCGCACAATATCTGAAGCCTTCCGTCAGGAATCTGATGGGAGGGTGCGTATAACAGGAATTTCACCGGGTTATGTTAACACAGAGTTTGCCGCCAAAAGTGTTTCTACAGCAGAGCAGAAAGATCAGGTGGTTGCTGCTGCCGCACAAATGGGTATTAGCCCCGATGCCATAGCTGACGCAGTAGTGTATGCCATCAGTCAGCCCATAGAGGTTGAGGTTGGTGATATTGTAATTCGGCCAGCAAAGCAGAATTGATTGTATTGCTGAAAGTACCGGCAGCGTTTGATTAGCGTGTATTTACAGATATTCCATATATAAAGCTGAGAGCTCTATTTAGCCAGATAAGGTTTAAACTTTCTGCGATACTTACTGTTACAACAGTACATCTATCTAAGAAAAACTAATATGAAAGCAGCAGTATTTCACAAACCGGGCGATATCAGCTATACTACAGTTCCTGATCCGCGCATTGAACTGGCAACAGACATTATTTTAAAAGTTACCTCAACAGCAATTTGCGGGTCTGACCTTCACATATTAAGCGGGGCAGTGCCACAAACCACTGACATGGTGATGGGGCATGAATTTATGGGGATTGTGGAAGAAGTGGGTGCAGAGGTGAAGAACCTTAAAAAGGGCGACCGTGTAATTGTACCATTCCCTATCGCCTGCGGTTCATGTTTCTTCTGTAATCACGGGGCATCGCCCAGCTGTGAAAATTCGAACTATAAGCATTATGGCCCTAATGGTGATCTGATGGACCAAAAAGGTGCCGCACTCTTTGGTTATACAGATCTGTACGGGGGCTATTCTGGCGGACAGGCAGAATATGTAAGGGTGCCTTATGCCGATGTAAGTCCGCGTATTATCCCAGATAATATTACAGATGAACAGGCTTTGTTTCTAACAGATATTTTCCCTACCGGATGGTCTGGCGTAGATTGGGCACAGCTCAAAGGCGGTGAGGTGGTAGCCATATTTGGTTCGGGACCAGTAGGTTTAATGGCGCAAAAAGCGGCATGGCTGCATGGGGCAAGCCGGGTAATTGCCATTGATCCTTTAGATTACAGGCTTGAAAAAGCCAAAGCAGTAAATAAAGTAGATATTTTAAACCCTCATAAAGTAGATGTTGTAGAAGCCATTCGAGAAATGACAGCTGGTCGTGGTGCTGACGTATGTATTGATGCAGTAGGTTTTGAACCGGAAAGAAATTTTGTGGATAAGCTAAAGGCTACAATGAACATGGAAAAGGGCAGTATGAAAGTGCTGGATATGTGTTTTGAAGCCGTAAGAAGGAGTGGTACTGTTTCCATACTAGGCGTATACGGAAGTCCGTATGATAATTTCCCGCTGTTCAGGATATTTGATAAAGGTTTAACCATTAAACAAGGTCAGGCCCCGGTGCTGAATTATATTGACACCCTTATTGATCTGGTAAAAGATGAAAAAGTTGTACTCGACGATATTATTACACATACGCTTCCACTGAGTGAAGTGGCACATGGCTACAAAATCTTTGATGAGAAAAAAGACGACTGCGTGAAGGTTGTATTAAAACCATAGAGCAGTCTCCAAACACAATTTGTCTGTACCATGCTTCTCAGTACGGTATAATTACATAAATGAGGCAGAATGCACCAGCATTCTGCCTCATTTATGTAATGCTGACTTCGCCTGTGGCATTTGTACATGTTTTGTATTCCTGCACGAGGTGGATATCACTGATGTATTGATATCTAGAAATATAGATAGCACATATAATTCTGTAAGCTAAGATAAATTCTGAGAATCAACTTAAATGTTAGTTATTTGTTTAACTTTAACACGATCAACAAAGACGTTATTAAATTAACATGCTGGTAATTGCTTCTATCCTGTAACCTTATAACAGACGTATGAACTATTCCATTAGAATAAAGAAAATCAAGAATGACGCTTTCAGTACCCTCGCGGTATGGTTATCTGATAAAGCAGATCCTGATGAAACCCCACCAAATGATAATGCTACTACCTATGCAGTAATCTGCTATAAGCATATAATTGGAGAGGCACTTTATAAAAGCGGTGGTGATGAAGAACGGGTCAGCCAACATATCATCAATGAATTTAGAATTGATTTTGAAGATGTTTCGGCCAATCTGTTAAATATTGCCGGGGCAGCGATGCAGAATCAAATGAAAGACATAGTTGAACTTTTTATACGCGGTTGTGTGTATGATGAGATAGTAAAGATCAGCTGATAGTTTAATTGTTTCTTAAAGATAGCAGATTTAGATTTTCCTATCAAAGGCTGGAGGGCAGTAATAATGGGTAACAATGAAATCTGTTGATCTGTGGCCATCAATATAACATGGGCATTTCTGCAAGTGAAAATTTTCTGTGCAGGCATCAGTTTTCGGCACAATCCTAGCTATATTCGCCACATGCACGAACATCTACCATTTTTGCAAGGGGGCGGCCAGCTCGGTGAAATGATACGTAATACTGACTGGTCTACCACAGTATTAAAATCTCCCGAAGCCTGGCCTGAAAGCCTCAAATCTGCCGTAGCCATCTCTTTGAGTTCCGGATTTCCAATTGCTATTTACTGGGGCGTGGATTTCACCCTTTTATATAACGATGCCTGGAGCAGTATTCCCGGGCAAAAACATCCCTGGGCACTAGGTAAACCTGGCGCCGAAGTATGGCCGGAAATCTGGGCCGGCCTACAGGATGAGTTTGAATCGGTACTTAATAAAGGTATGTCTTACCGCAGACCAGATGCCGCACTGTATATGCATCGCTACGGTTATACGGAAGAGTGTTATTTTGACTATACACTTTCGCCCATTACGGCTATGGATGGTGCAGTCGGCGGAGTATTTAATGCAGTGATTGAAACAACCTACAAGGTAATTAACGAGCGAAGAAACGGAATCCGCGGCGCGTTTTTAACACGTTCACATACAATAAATACCTTAGGTATTGCATATGAGACCATTAAAAACCTGCTGGAAAAAGCCTTTCTGGACATCAGTTTTTTTGCATATTACGCCATAGATACCGACAATGCTCAACCTGAATTAATGACGCGAGGCTGCCTGAACAACGGCCAGCAAAGAGAACTGACAAACCTGATTGCAGAAAAAGGTTTCTCTGACTTTACACATTACACCAACCTTGAGACACGGCTAACAGAACCTATTACCGGGCACTGGCTTGAGCCGGTTACAGAGGCAATGGGATTGCCTGTAAGCGGCGCCGATGGAAAAATAAAAGGTTATCTTGTATTGGGAGCTTCTGCCCGGAAACGTATTGATGAAGAATATCAGCAGTTTTTTCTTGCTATAGCAGCCAACTCCGGATCTATCCTTAACAATGCCTTTGCGGCAGAACTAAACCTGGCATATCAAAAAGAACTCATTCATAATGCTGAACTGTTTGAAGAACAGCAGGCGCTTACCGAGGAGGTAACTGCTGCCAATGAAGAGCTATATGCGACCAATGAAGAGCTCGCCGCTGCGAACGAAGAAATGGCGACAACCAACGAAGAACTCAGTGAAATGCAGATTCAGCTGACAGAAACCCTGGCCTGGCTGGGAGAGAGTGAGCAGCGTTTCCGCAACCTGATTAAGGAAGCAACAGTAGGTATAATCTTACTTACCGGCCCTCAGATGATTGTCCATATTGTAAATGAGGCCTACGGCAAACTCATAGGCCGCAGTGCTGAAGAGTTGCTGAACAAACCCCTCTTTGATATCATTCCTGAAGCGGAAGAAACGTTCAGAGCACTCATAGAGCCTGTTATGATCAATGCTGAACCCGCCTACCTATATGAGCGCCCTTATCTGGTTTATAACGGTGAGAAGAAAATAGAAGGTTATCTGAACCTTACTTACCAGCCTTACCGTGAATCTGATGGTCGGGTATCTGGGGTAATGGTACTCTGCCAGGATGTAACAGCGCAGGTAAAAGCAAAACAGGAAGCCGAAGCTACTGAAAGACGTTTCCAGTTTATGCTGAATGCTATTCCTCAGCAGGTATGGACTGCAACAGCGGACGGGCTACTCAATTATGTTAATGATATTGTATCGAATGACTTTAATGAAGCACGGGAAGATATTATAGGCAAGGGCTGGCAGGGTTTTATACATCCAGACGATTTGCCTGGATGTTTGCTGGCATGGCAGCAGGCTTTATCTTCTGGAAAGGAATACCTTACAGAGTTCAGGCTCAGATTTGCTAATCAGGAATATGTATGGCACCTTTCAAGAGCCATTCCCTTAATTGAAAACGGTGAAGTGACCTTATGGCTGGGTACCAATACAAATATTGAAGCGCAGAAATTGAACGAACAGCGCAAGGACGAATTCCTGTCGATTGCCAGTCACGAACTCAAGACACCGCTTACAGGGATAAAAGCTTTTAATCAGCTAATGCGAAGGACTAGTGACCCCATACGTTCGGCATCTTTTGTGGAGAAATCTGGTGAAAATATCAGCAGGCTGGAAAAGCTCATTAACGATCTGCTTGATGTAACTAAGATAAATGCCGGAAAATTAAGCTACGACTTGCAGCCTTTTGATTTTTCGCAAATGCTTAAAGATAGTGTGGAAAGTATGCAGCTAACTTCGGTTACGCATCAGATCAGTCTGGAGCAATCAGAAGGCGTTCAGATTACCGGAGACCGTATGCGATTGGAGCAGGTAGTTAATAACTTCCTCAGTAATGCTATAAAATATTCCCCTGAAGGGAAACGCGTGATCGTAAAAAGCGAAGTTTCTGCCGAAGGCCTGATTGTTTCTGTAAAAGATTTTGGAATTGGCATCCAGGAGCAGCACATCCAGCGCTTGTTTGACCGCTACTACCGGATTGACAATACTGCAATGCGCTTTGAAGGTTTGGGATTAGGACTTTTTATCTCCTCTGAAATTCTTAAAAGGCATTCGGGAAGTTTCTGGATTGAAAGTGAACCAGGGGAGGGGTCTACCTTCTTCTTCCGCTTGCCACTTTCTGACAATGCTCTAGAAGAGGTGGTTATGGATGATGACCATTATTACCACGATGCACATATTACGATTTGGAAGTCAATGGAAAAAAACTGGCTTGAAGTTGACTGGACGGGGTTCCAGACTGTAGATTCAGTAAAAGCAGGGGGTATGCAGATCATGAAAATGCTGAAAGCCAATGGCTTTCATAAAGTAGTGAATGATAATACAAATGTATTAGGTACATGGTCTGAGGCGGCCGACTGGGCGGGACAAGAATGGTTTCCTATGATGGAGCAGGCAGGTTTAAAGTATTTTGCCTGGGTATATTCAACTAGTGCTTTCAGTAGGTTATCTGCGGAGAAAGCAGTAGATGTGAAAGCAGGAGATGTGGTAATCCAGTTTTTTACGGATACGGAATCTGCCCGAGATTGGCTGGAAAAGGTTTAAACCGAAGGATTTGGTGTATTGCTGTCAGGAAGGATGTTATGCTCCAGCATAATGTCCTTCTTGCATTCCATCAGATAGCCGCAAGTTTCATAATCTTCATCAAGTTCGAAATACCTGATCATGCTATCAATTCTTTTATATAAGTCTTCGTATGCCTCCATTACTGCAATGTAAAAAGCAGTTTGTAAAATACAACAATTTAGCTCTGATAGTTGTGCTTTTATAGCACCGCTAACCTTTTAATATATATATATATATATTATAATATAGCTTGTTTGATAGAAGGTTGCAGATTTTTAAGTCCATTATCAGAATCGTCAGAATTATAAATGATAGTGCCTTTTTTATCAACTACAATACATACGGGTATTGCATGTACACCAAAAGTTCCCGGTATCTGGCCAGATTTCCATTCTAGCCTTTCTGAAACATTAATCCAGGTGAGCTTATTCTTTGATATGTATTGTTTCCAGGTCTTTACATCACTGTCAAGATTAAAATAGACAACCTTCAGGCCCTTATATTTGTAAGTGTCATATAACTTCTTAATTTTTGGAAGCTGTAGCTGACATGGTCCACACCAGGTAGCGCAGAATACAATAACGTAGGGCTGGCCTTGCAGCGTGGAATTACTGAAAGGTTTATTATTGATATCATTAACGGTGAAGACTTTAACTTTTCTGCCTACTGCAGATTCCGTCTTATCATCAATAAGGCTGGTTTGTTCTTTATAAAATGCTTTTCCTAAAGCAGAATTTTTCAAATCATCACTAAACTTTGTAAATGTGGCCAGGTTTATTTTAGAATCCTCAATTGTGTTCGTATCGCTATGACTCAATTGGTAGAGATAAAAAAGCCCGGCAAATTCGTTTTTATAAAGCTCCAGATGTTTCAATTGTTGCAAGCGGATTTCATTATTAAGCTTAACCGGAATCCTAAGTATCCCATTCACCATGGTAGGTTCAGGGTAGTTTGCCAACGCCTCATCAAATATCCTGTTCATATCATTGTTGATCAGCTCGCCCTTTGCGTCTGACTGAAGATCTAATACCCTTCCATTTTGTTTTGGCAGTTCTACTGTAATATTATTAATTCCTGAGTCTAGTAGAAACATTTTATATATGTGCCTGCCATTAAACTGAAGGCCAATTTCTACCTTACGGCTGATTTGATCTAATTCTCCGGACAGTGTGGCTTTACCTTTACTTACTGAAACTGAATCGCTTTTTATCGGATAAAAGTTCTGATCATTAGCCATGATGTTCAGCCTTAAGGTCTGACCTGACAGGCTTTGTGATGTAATATTAAGGGTATATTTGAACTGTCCGAAACATGACAGACCAAAGAAACTAATGCTGAGAATTAAAAACAATCTTTTCATACATTTTATAATAGCTTTCCCAAACTATAATGGGTAATCTAATTTACAAATTATCAGTACAATACCCTTAGTTTTCCTTTCTGAAAGCTGCAATAATTTCTTCTACATGTTCATGTAATACAATTGAGCAATCTCTCATTTTATCAATAGTCTGAAACACTCTGTCAAAAGATACATTGTATTCTGTCCAGGTTCCACCCTTATTTGAAATGTTCTGCAGAACTGGCTCAAGCCTGTCTATAGCTTTAGCGAATTTGGCATCTGCACTTTCCGCCATTTCAAATTCCGTCCACAATTCAGTAAATTCCTGACATAGATCTGCAGGAAGTAAGCCAAAAATCCGTGTTGCAGCAATCAATTCCTCGTCTGTATTGCTATGATTTTTCGCTGTATCGTAAAGGAAAGTATCCCCGGCGTCTATTTCAACAATATCATGTATCAATACCATTTTTAATACCCTCAGCATATCAATAGACTCATTGGAATACTCAGCAAGAACCATAACCATCATAGCAAGATGCCAGCTATGCTCAGCATCATTTTCATGCCTGTCACTATTAAATAATTTAGTTTTGCGTTGTATATATTTCAGTTTATCAATTTCTCTGATAAACTCCATCTGCATCATTAACCTGCTTTTCTGTTCCATTGCCCAATAACTTATAATATTATTGCAAAGTTAGCAACTTGCCCAACAAATTAAAGGACGTTTCTTTTAATAAACCATTACCTTACTCTTAATAAATTCATAACGAGACTTTTTTAGAAAGGGTTTTTGTCTTATTCGTGAGACACTTCAGGGTAGTACCTGTTATTTTAATACATTTCTTCACATCCAATTTTGAGATAGTTTGCTTTTATGAAATTTTGATATAAATTTGATCAGAATAGTTTAGTAAAGCCCTCAAGATCAGCTACGAATGGTTTGTTGCTATATGGCCCAAAATATTAATCATGGATAATACGAGAGTTTATAAAATGTCCTTCGCTAGTGTGTATCCACACTATGTAGCTAAAGCAGAAAAAAAGGGGCGAACAAAAGAGGAGGTGCATGAAGTTATAGTCTGGTTAACCGGTTATACTGAAAAGCAATTGCAGAAGCTGATCGTGGATAAAACTAATTTTGAACTATTCTTTGCGGAAGCACCTCAGATGAACGAAAATGCTTACAAGATAACCGGTATGATCTGTGGTTATCGGATTGAAGAAATCGAAGATGAAATAATGCGGAAGGTAAGGTATATGGACAAGCTCATTGACGAGTTGGCAAAAGGCAGGGCCATGGATAAAATATTGCGGAAATAAGTGCTAAAAAATTTAAAGCTACCTTGTGAGTAGCTTTAATTTTTGGTGTTTAAATTCCTTCAGGCAATTGGCCATTTTTAATATCATCTTTAACGGCTCTTGCTTTTTCTAACCATTCAGGTGCCTGTTCCTTAATATTATCTAATTTTGATCTGCCTAAATCATCTGTTTCGGTCAAAAACTTATAGGCACCGTAGATAGCTGCGCTGATAACAATTGTTCTGAATAATCCCATTTTCTTAATTTTATGTTTACGTTGCTGAGGCAACAACCGTTGTTATAAAATGTTTTTATAAGTTGAGAATGAGCTCAGCAGTTAATCTTTCTTAGTTCTCTTTTCTACATCAACATCATTAAAAAATACAGTCGGGGAAATTTTAAAATGCTGTATAATCAACGCCACATGTTTTATATTGTATTTGGCTATATTTTTTTCGTTTTCAACATTTCCAATGAAAGATACAGAAACACTAAGAATTGCAGCAAGCTGCCTTTGAGTCATCGTATACTCTTTTCTTAGTTTCTTTACTGCGTCAATAACGTACTGTTCAGATTTATCCATAGCTGCTTCTGTGTTATTAAACTGTTTTAGTTTTTAAAAATAAGAATTATTTTTTAATAAAAATATAGTGTAATCCAGATAGCGCAATGGCAGTTATGCGTTTATGAAAGATCGGCGGAGCCAGCGCCGGATAGGTTTATCGATGTAAGTCAACACTACATAGGCAAATCCAATAATTACCGTGGTACTTAAAAGCATAATCACAACCATTTCACTGAGTGATGGTTTGCTGGCTTCTACATAACTCATGAAAATCCAGATGAAAGGGTAGTGGATCATATACAGGGGATAGGATATTTCTCCTGAAAAAGCAGATAATCTTTCCCATTTTCCTGTGGCTGCACGTGGCGACTGTTCCGGTTCCTGATTGGATTTTGTTCTTAATGAATAGCTGCCTGCTCCAACTGCGATTAGAAAAGGGAAATATAGTATTACTATCACTGGTTCCAGAAAAGGGTTAAGAAGGTCAATATAGGGGATGAGGAAAACCGCAAGTAGCATCAGTGTGATAAGGGGAAATGTAATTTTAGACCTGATGAGCCACTTACTTCGATAAAGCAGTATCCCGGCCAGAAATGAATACAAAATTCGGATGCCCCCACCCCTCACGTTATCTCCTCCTCAGCCCACGGCCAGGTTTCCCGATGTATTAGCCTCGTAGAAAATAGCGCCGGCTGCAATTATTACGAGGATCCACAAGTGTTTATCCGCTATTTTAAAGAGAAATAGACCGTAAAAGATATTGGCTATGTACTCCCAGAATAATGACCATGAAGGAGGGTTGAGGTGGAACAGGTTGAAGTATCTTTCATGCACTAGTGGGTATGGAATCATCAGGCTTGAGGCTGCAAACATCGTTGGCAGGTCAGCAGAATACTTTTGGTAAAGGTTGCTGAATGGATCTAATGTAAAGCTCAATAAGCCTATGACAGATCCAATAATTACCAAAGGATGCAAACGGATAAACCTTAATTTCAGAAAAGCCATGAAACCAATTTCTTTGATTCTGGAATCGTAAGCATAAGCTATGACAAAGCCCGACAAACAAAAAAAGAAATCAACCGCCAGATAAGCATGTGCAATAAAGCTGTCCTTATAATCTGGCCTGATTAGTTCCATGAAGTGGAAGATTACCACAGCAACGGCCGCTACTCCTCTTAAACCATCAAGTAAGCCAAAATGATGTTTTGCAATCGTTGCAGGATGTGAAGTCATCAGTTCTCTAAAGCCGCTACCACACACACGCCAACAACACCATAATTATGGTCGCCCATAGGAGTATAGGAGTATTTAATCCCATTGCTCAGTTCCTGATAGGGACGGCCGTTATGATATACATGCTTTAATATATCAGGATTTATAGTACAGCTACCCTGCCAGATATTTAACATAGGATTATTTACTGTTTCCACCTGGAAGAGAGGACCACGATAGATACACATTGGAACCGGTGAAGAAATAACAATAGAACGGAGATCACGATACGACTGATTTACAATCAGGCGGTTTAGTTCACGTTCACAAACATCAGTGGCCATAACCAGCACCCCCATAGTTTTATCATCATTTGAAAATATAGGTGTATAGCTATAGTCCATGAATACAGTTTCCGTTTTGCCTGCCCTTTCAAGGATAACCCTCGCACCAGTATCACGATGAACTTCGCCAGTTGATATTACACGTTTTAACAATGCAGGATATTGCTGCTCTGCTAGTTCTGGCATAAAATCAAGTAATGCTGCACCTTTGACTGAGAGTGGTCTGTGCCATAAATCTAACATCGATTGATTTGCCATTTCCAGCTTTAAATCATTCGCATCTAAGAACGCAGTAGCTACAGGTGCATGTTCAAATAGTCTATAGTATGGTTCAAGTTGTTTAAATTTCATTACGATATTTGGTTTGGTTCCCCAATATGTTTATTTGGTTTACCGCCTCCAAATTAAGCAGGTAACTTATTTTTTACAAACAGGAAGTACCTACTCCTAGTAGGAATAGTCCATTAAATAAGGTGCCTGCGTACATGCAAGGGAAATCTGACTTTTATATTTATCTATAGCAATCAAGAATTTGCAGGTTATGCTATACATATATTCATCATTTGCGGCGATAAATATCTTTTGCAACGCAAGCAGTTCATCGTAAAATCGCTTTAAACTAAGTCCCCTGTTTTTTAGCTCTGTTTCAAGTTCGCGTATGGTTATATTATTTTGAAGTGTTTCCATTTATTTATGCTAGATAGGCCTTTGTAACAAAACTGTTTTAGCATTGTTCTAAAAAAGCCCCATAGCAACTAAATTTCTTAGCTATACAAGTTGTATGGACACCATCAGGATGTACAGCGTTTGATTTACTCCAGATTATCACAAACAGACAGATCGCGGTCCGGACTATCTTTCTGTTTTTTCTTTTTTTCTTTGGACAAATCAAAAAGGAAAATAAGTCTGCGTTGGAGTGACAACACTTCTTGGTTCATCATATTTAATTCATCTTCCAATTGTTCAATTACCTCTGTGGCACTCTGATCATAAACTATATTATCATCCAACAATTTACTTATATGTACTTCAAAAAAAGAGGCAATCTGTTCCAATCTGCTAATGCTAATATCGCTGACACTGTTTTCTAATTTTGAAAATAGCAATGCTGAAATGCCTAATTGCTTAGCACACTCTGCTTGAGTTAGGTGAAACTGTTGACGGAGGGCTTTAATTTTAGGACCGTAAGTAATGTTGTAGATGTAATCTGAGTTATTTTTCACGCAGAAATATTTTGTTTAATGCTAATATAGAATTTTCATTACTCTATTAAAAATTTAAACCCGAATATTTGTAAATATTTTTATTAAATGTATGAGACTGATATATATTATCTGTCAGGTCCTCTTTAGAAGGGTTATAAGTCCTTCTGTAGAACGGCTAAATAATTTAGTATTGATGGTTTGGAAACTAAAAATTTAATCTTAAAACTTTGGTTGCTATTATATGTTTATTGTATGAAAAGCATATAAAACAACTATCTTATGATGAATGAAGAAAAAGAACTGTTCGATGAACAGGATAATCAGGATGCAAATAATACACCATTAAAAGGGGATAACACAATCAAAGATCCGGATGAATGGACTACCGGAGATGAACCGATGACCGGAGCTCAACATTCTTATCTCAAGACATTATCCGATGAAGCTAAAGAAGAGTTTGATGAAACCCTTTCTAAAGGGGAAGCATCAAAGCGAATTGATGAACTGCAACATAAAACAGGTCGCGGTTTAGACACCAAATAATTTATAACCCCAAACTGGATCCGGTTTGGGGTTAATATTTTATGACCTATTTTTTATCTTTATTCTGATCAAACTTCATAGAAAATTCTCTGGCCATTTTGTAATGCTTCTGAAGAACAGGTAGAACTTTAGAGGCAAATGCAGCTACTGCCGTATCAGGGCTTTTTGTAGCGCCTTCAAATAAAGCAATGTCTGTAATATGATCTTCTACCATCATGTTTACATAATAATTATCAAAGTCTTTACCTTTACTATTATTCAGGTCGGCCAGATGTTCCTTCTTACTTGCTGGCAGTTCAGCCGGCAGTTCAAAGCCTTTAGAAGCAGCCAATGTTTTTAATTCTGCATTTGCCTGGGCGTGATCTTTTTCTATTACAGCAGCAAATTGCTTAATTCCCTGCATGGTAGCCTTTTGCTGACCGATTTTACCCATTTCTACTTCTACCATTCCGCCAACTGCTGCCTGTTCGAGAAATTTATTAACCGCCGTTCCATTTTTCATTGTATCGCTGCTTTCAGCAGCTGCGGTGTCATGGTGCGTTGCATGCCCAGCCATACTGGAATCTGCATTCTCTTTATTATGATCAGAGCTGCAGGCCTGTACCAGGGAAGCAAGAGTAATTAATCCTACAGGAAGGATTTGAAGTGTTTTAATTTTCATATTTGGTTGATTATATTGCTGTGTAACACCTGATTTGTTCTAATGTTTGCTATACTGGGCCAACTGCAGATATAGATCGGCGCAAACCTCTGTCTAACCGTGTAAAAAATTTGAAACCAAAGGTGTGTATATGGGTTAATGAACTATACTCAACTAGAAAACATATCAATATGGAAACAGTAAATTCAACTAAGTATGCGCTGATTACGGGTGCAACCAGTGGTATAGGATTTGAACTGGCAAAATTATTTGCCGCAGATAAATACAATCTTGTCATCGTTTCAAGAGATGATGAAAAGCTACAGGCAACCGCTGCAGAGCTCCAGGAAACCGGTATCAAGGTAATTCCTATTGCGAAAGATCTGTTTGATCCCGAAGAAGCATTTGCTTTATATGCAGAGCTAACCGCACAGGGTATACATATCGATGTCTTGGTAAACAATGCCGGACAAGGTGTATATGGAGAGTTTGAAGATACGGATATTGACCGCGAACTGGATATTATCCATCTCAATATTTCATCTTTAGTAGTCCTGACCAAATTGTTTTTGAAAGATATGACCGCGCTCAAGTCGGGCAAAATACTGAATCTTGCGTCAATTGCAAGTAAGGTACCTGGTCCATGGCAGGCAGTATACCATGGTACAAAAGCATTTGTATTATCATTTACTGAAGCGATCAGGGAAGAATTACGTGATTCGGGAGTAACAGTAACTGCACTGCTTCCCGGGGTTACGGATACAGACTTTTTCCATAAAGCCGATATGGAAGATAGTAAGGCTATACAAGATAAAGATGCTATGGCAGACCCGGCAACTGTTGCAAAAGATGGTTATGATGCCCTGATGGCCGGAGATGATAAGGTAATATCTGGGTTCAAGAATAAAGTGCAGATAGCCATGACCAATGTAACCCCAGACAGTACTGTTGCCCACATGATGTATGAGCAGCAGAAACCAGTTGACGATAAAGAATAATCAATCCACCACATATAATAGAATGAGCGTAATTACAGGAATCAAAGTGCTGGACGGAATGTTTAGTGAAGAGCAGGTAAAACAATTGGAAACGGCAGCATCAGTTCATCTGGCACAGTCTAATATTGAGTTTTCAATCTTACAGGCCGAACAGGATATTATTCATGTAGAGGTAGCCCAGAATGCTACCCGTTCAGGGAAATATGCAACTGAAGCTACTCTAATTAAAAGGGCACATGAGGTATTTGATAAGGTACTCCCTGGCATAAAGTTAGAGATAGAACCCTCCACACACATGCCTTCACCAACCTCGGTAGTTAACCCTTCATGGCTGGAAATGAAAATGAAAGCTAAGGGTCTGCGTATTAAGCAGATTGCTTTTGATACGGGTATAGATCGGGAAATTATAGCTGACTGGGTAGCCGGCAAGAGAAATATGAGTCAGATTGTGAAGGCCATGTTTTATTTTTACTTTAGCAAATAGCCGGATACTACATCTAAAATTACCCGGAGCATCACATGATGTTCCGGGTTTTTGATTCAAATTCCTAATAATCAGAACCATTATACAAATTAGATGTTAAGTGAAACTCGTTTGGTGCAAATAAGCAGAGGCTTTAAAAAATCAGAATATGGCAGAAGAGCAAAATGATCAGTTAATACCACAAAATGCTAACAGAATCTGGAAAAACCATGGTGAAGAAGTTGACCTGGAAGCACACATTCGTAATGAAGATGAATATGCAAACTTGCTGAGAAGCAAGATGCCTGATCCGGATAACATACGGGAACAGTATGAGATGGAGAGTGACGGGGATACACTGGAACCTTTTGTTGATGAAAATGAGTATAGGGAGATTAATGCTGATGATCCAGACGATCTGGAAGCATGGGCTGAAAATTTCCAGATCAGTATTCCTGAACTTAAATCTGCAATTGTACTGAATGGCAATTCAGTAAAAGCAATAAAAAAGTATCTGAGTGTCTGATACAAAAATGTCCTCCCGATGTGGGAGGACAAGTAATCTGGAGGTGTGTGTTAATTATACATTTTAAGCTTGTTCTGCAGAATTTTCCTTGCAATATGTATCCTGGTTTTTACTGTTCCGATAGGAATATTTAGTTCGTCTGCGATTTCTATATACTTAAAACCTTCAAAGAACTTTAAGAAAGGGGTACGGTACATATCAGGCAGCATTTTCATAGCTTTGGTAATATCCTCTGAAACCATTTGCTCAACACCGCGGTTTGTTGCACTACTTAATACTAATTGATGCGACAAAAACTCGTCAGTCACTTCCAGTACTTTATTTCTTCGGGTAGTTCTGCGATAAGCATTAAGATAAGTGTTCTTCAGAATGGTGTACAACCAGGCTTTTAAATTTGTTCCCTCTGTATACAGATGGTATGAGCCGATTGCTTTTAAAAATGTATCCTGTACCAGATCGTTCGCGTCTTCCTCATTCTTTGTAAAAGACATTGCAAAATTATGCAATGATTGCTGGTGCACATTAATTTGTTTGGTAAAAGGCATGTTTTCCATAATATCTCATTGGTTAGAATAGCAGATATTATGTTTCTTACAACCTACATACCAGAGGCAACTGTCTCAAGCATTTAAAGTAGAAGTACAATACAAACAGCGTAGTTCTACGGCAGTTCTACTGGCTTTTGCGTAAAAAAACTGGCTTGTAGATACTTTTAATAGGGTTCTAGTGGCCCGAGAAAAGGTCGCCTAGTCTTGATTGGGGTCCTGTGGAGCAAACAGTGTAGCCTGCTGCTGGCCCCGGTGGTAAAATGACTTTAAAATTTGCAAGGGCATATTTTGAACATTTGCGCCTGTTATTTTTTTAAATGTCTGGTCTAGCTCAAAGAAACCCGGCGCAGTTCGGTATTCATCGAGTGATAATGACTTGAATCCCATTTGCCAGTCATCAAAATTTCGCTCAGCAATAGAAGCGCTGTGGAGCAGCGTAACGTGATGATGCCTGCTGTCTTTTCTTATATTATTGAACAGATCGTCCAATTCATACTGAGGACCTTCCAGTACCTGCATAAATCGTCCGGTCCGCTCACTGCTGATAGCGCGGCCTTCTGTATTGATAAAAAGCCCTTCAATATAAATCAACATTCCGGTAAGGTTATGTTCTGTGTTCCAGTCTCTTGACCAATCTAGTATTTCTGAAAGTTCCTTTTCAGACATGAGATGATCGGCCATACTTACATAGATAAGATAATTCAACATGATTTAGAATTTTTTGCGTTAAAATTTAGGAGAGTAAATCAAATATACAGTTACCCGCAATCAATTATTATTTATTTTGAACATTTGATCATAAAAAAGGTTTTGGGGGGTAACAAAACATTTTTTTAATTCATTAAACTTCAACATCTAATCATTAGTGTATAAATGCAGACATAAATTATGTTAAAAGTAGTACTGGCAATCATTCGCTAAGTGCTGCGTAGCGGCATAAATCGCTATTGGAAAAAGATCATATAATGGCTGTGGTTGTAGAGCTCTACAGGGGCAGCAGGTTATTGATTATCTGGAAAATGGATATGAAGCTGGCCTCATTTTAGCAGACATGGAATGCTACAAGGACTGATTTGGTAAAATTTTGTTTTTCGAGACTACGGGATGTAGTGGCCGGCCTTTCCATTCGCCGGTAACATTTACCTGTTTGTATATCGCCATGCATCCTATAAAAAGCAGACTCGCCATTTGGAAAGGGTGGAGGACGAGGTTATAAACTTTGCTCTCTCCTGCAACACTTGAAGTAAACACCCGCGTAAGTGCAATCATTGACAGCATTGCCAGGATAACATAAACATTGCCTGTAGCTATTGCAGCTATAGGACCCGATATGACAGCTAGCAGGAAACACAGGAATAGAAAAATGCTGTCATTAAAAGGTGTAATGAAGTTTTTGCTAAAGCCATCCACTGCTTCACTATAATTATGGTACATTCTACAGCTCATAAGACCATTTGCCGGACGTGCATCACCCACACAGCCAGCCCGTTTAACCAACTTCATGATCTTT
>Ga0308164_10000331_pt1 | contig 95486 bp, 88 predicted proteins | sample PhyTR2_FD_201031 | JGI IMG/M metagenome (GOLD analysis project Ga0308164, IMG submission 201031) | Phyllosphere microbial communities from UC Gill Tract Community Farm, Albany, California, United States - DLSLT.R2 | ecosystem: Host-associated > Plants > Phyllosphere > Unclassified | place: USA... | reverse complement strand
GCAGCAGGCCGTCGATGCCGCCGAGGTCGATGAACGCACCGTATTCGGTGATGTTCTTGACCACGCCGTTGACGATGGCGCCTTCCTTCAGGGTTTCCATCAGCTTCTGGCGCTCTTCGCCCATCGATGCTTCCACGACAGCGCGGCGCGACAGCACCACGTTGTTGCGCTTGCGGTCGAGCTTGATGACCTTGAATTCCAGGGTCTTGTTCTCGTACGGGGTCAGGTCCTTGACCGGACGGGTGTCGATCAGCGAGCCCGGCAGGAATGCGCGGATGCCGTTGACCAGGACGGTCAGGCCGCCCTTGACCTTGCCGGTGGTGGTGCCGGTGACGAATTCGCCGGATTCCAGGGCCTTTTCCAGGGCCAGCCAGGAAGCCAGGCGCTTGGCCTTGTCGCGCGACAGGATAGTGTCGCCGTAGCCGTTTTCGATGGCGTCGATGGCCACCGAGACGAAGTCGCCGACCTGGACTTCGATTTCGCCCTTGTCGTTCTTGAACTCGTCCAGGGGGACATAGGCTTCGGACTTGAGGCCGGCGTTCACGACGACGAAGTTGTGCTCGATGCGCACCACCTCAGCGGTGATGACTTCGCCTGCACGCATTTCGGAGCGTTGCAGGGATTCCTCGAACAAGGCGGCAAAAGATTCGGACATGTAGTTTCCTGTTCCGCACGACAGGTTTTGCGTTGACGACATCGTCAACGACCCGGGAGCTGGGTGCGGTGATGGTTTGCGGTGGGAGCCGCGGTTGGTTGCACAAACCCGCCGGTCGATGCGCCAGTGGGCGCGGAGGGAACCGGAGGGATCGAACCGGCTTCGTGCTGCGAGCGAATTCAGGCAGCGAAAGGCCGTTTGTCTTGCCACCAGGCAATCACCCGGGCCACCGATTGCTCGATGGTGGCGGTGGAGTTGTCCAGCAGCAGCGCGTCTTGCGCGGGTTTCAGGGGGGCGACGGCCCGGGATGAATCCCGAAGGTCGCGTGCCTCCAGGTCCGCGCGAAGGTCGGCGATTTTAGCGTCGATTCCCTTGGAAATCAATTGTTTGTGCCTTCGCTCGGCACGGGTTTGCGCGCTGGCGGTGAGGTAGATCTTGAGGGTGGCTTCCGGGAAGATCACCGTGCCCATGTCCCGGCCGTCCGCCACCAGGCCCGGGAGGCGCCGGAAACCGTGCTGCAGCGCGACCAGTGCGTCGCGCACCGCGGGCAGGGCGGAGACCTTCGAGGCGTTCATGCCGGCTTCCTCGGTGCGGATGGCGTCGGTGACGTCGTCCTGCGCGATCAGCACCCGGCCGTCGAGAAAACGCACCGGCAGCGTGCGAGCCAGGGCAGCGATGGCGGATTCGTTCTCGGGCGCCACGGCGAGGCCGGCGCGGGTGGCGGCGAGCGCCGTCACCCGGTACATGGCGCCGGAATCCAGGAAGTGGTAGCCCAGCCGCGCCGCGACGGCGGCGGCCACGGTGCCCTTGCCCGAGGCGGTGGGGCCGTCGATGCACAGCACTGGCACCTGCGTGGTGCGGGTGCGGGCGACCTTGAACAGCGTCTCGAAGTAGTCGGGAAATGTCTTGGCGACACATTTCGGGTCGTCGATGCGCACCGGAACGCCGTCCGGGTTGAAGGCCGCCAGCGAAAAACACATGGCGACGCGGTGGTCGTCGTAGGTGTGGATGCGCGCGGCGCGCCAGGCACCGGCAGGCAGCGGGTGGATGCGCAGCCAGTCGGGGCCTTCTTCCACGGTAGCGCCGAGCTTGCGCGCCTCGGTCGCCATGGCGGCGATGCGATCGGTTTCCTTTACCCGCCAGCTGGCGATGTTGCGCAGCGTGCTGGGACCGTCGGCGAACAGCGCCATCACGGCGAGCGTCATGGCGGCATCGGGAATGTGATTGCAGTCGATGTCGATGGCCTTCAGCGGCCAGGCTCCCCGGCGGATGTCGAGCTGGTTGGCGCTGCCGACCACTTCGGCGCCCATTTGCCGGGCCGCGTCAATGAAGCGGATGTCGCCCTGGATGGCGTCTTCGCCCAGGCCCTGGATGCGCAACGATCGGTCACCGGTCGAGGCGATGGCGCCCAGTGCGATGAAATAGCTGGCGGAGGACGCATCGGCCTCGACGTGCAGCTTGCCCGGCGAACGGTAGTGGCTGCCGGCCGGGATGGTGAAGCGCTGCCAGCCCTCGCGCTGCACGGCGATGCCGAAGCGTTGCAGCAGGTTGAGCGTGATCTCGATGTACGGCCGCGAGATGAGTTCTCCCTGCACCTCGATGACGACCGGCCGGTCGGACGCCACCAGCGGCAGCGCCATCAGGAGCGCGGTGAGGAACTGGCTGGAAACATCGCCGCGAACGGGGATGGGGGCGTCCAGGCGTAGCGTCGGCCGGCCGATGGCCAGCGGCGGATAACCCTCGTTGCCCAGGTAGCCGATGCTGCAACCCAGGGCGCGCAGGGCATCCACCAGGTCGCCGATGGGCCGCTCGTGCATGCGCGGCACGCCTTCCAGCACGAAGTCGCCGCCGAGCACCGCCAGCGCGGCGGTGAGGGGACGCATGGCGGTGCCGGCGTTGCCCAGGAAGAGCCGTGCGGACACGCTGGGCGGGCGGCCGCCCAGGCCGTCGATCTCGACCTGGCCCGGCGCGCCGCGTCGCACGCCGCAGCCCAGCTGCACCAGCGCGTCGAGCATGACGCGGGTGTCGTCCGAATCGAGCAGGTCGTGCACGGCGGTCGTGCCTTCGCTCAAGGCCGCCAGCAGCAGTACCCGGTTGGAGATGCTCTTGGAGCCCGGCAGCACGACGACGCCGTCGGCGCTGTCGAGAGGGGGAATGTCGAGAAATTCGGTGGCGTACATCGGGGGATATCGAAAGATATCGGGAGATATCGGGGTCAGGAGGGCTCGCCGGCGGTCCGCATGCGCCAGGCGCCACGGCTGCGGCTGGCCCGGGCGATGAGGGCTTCGAGTTTTTCACCGTCCTGGCGGTCCATGGCGTCTTCGAGAGCGGCCAGCGCGACGCGAAAGGCGTCGGCCTGGGCGCGAAGTTCCTTGCGGTTGGCCAGCAGCACGTCGCGCCACATTTCAGGGTTGGCGGCGGCGATGCGGCTGTAGTCGCGAAAGCCCGGGCCGGCGAGGCCCAGGAATTCCGCAGCTTGCGGCTGTTCGGCCACCGCGTTCATGGCGGCGAAAGCCAGCATATGCGGCAGGTGGCTGACGGCGGCCAGGGCCGCGTCGTGGTTATCGGGTGCCATCAGGCGTACCGAGCATCCCAGCGCTTCCCAGACGGCCCGTGCTTTCTGCAGCTGGGCGGTGAGGGTGCGCTCGATCGGTGTCAGCACCACCTGCCGGTCGCGGTACAGGTCGGCGCGAGCCTTCGCGGGGCCGGATGCCTCGGCGCCGGCGATGGGGTGGGCCGGCACGAAGGAGCCGATCGCGTCGCGCAAGGCCTCGCGCGCCGCCTCGACCACGTCGGCCTTGGTGGAGCCGACATCCATGACCAGCATGTTCGGCGTGACGAGCGGGCGGATGGATTTCAGCGTCGGGCCGACGGCGGCCACCGGCACCGCCAGCAGCACGATGTCGGCACCCGACGCGGCCAGCAGGGCCGAGGGCGCCTCGACATCGATGATGCCGAGCTGCCGCGCCTGCTCGGTGGTGGACGGCGACTTGCTGTAGCCCACCACGCGCTTGACCAGCCCCGCCTGGCGCAGCGCCAGCGCGAACGAGCTGCCCATCAGCCCGCAGCCGATCAGCCCGAGTTGCTCGAACATGGCCGGTTTGCCTGGCGTCATGCGCTGACGCCGTAGGCGCCCAATACCTTGTAGAAGGCGCACAGCGAGCGCAATTCTTCCAGCGCCGCCTTGACGTGCGGCTGCGAGGGATGGCCGTCGAGGTCGATATAGAAGTAGTACTCCCACTGGCCGGTCTTGGCCGGGCGCGACTCGAAGCGGGTCATGGAGACGCCGTGTTTCTTCAGCGGCACCAGCAGGTCGTGGACCGCGCCCGGATGGTTGGGCACCGACACCACCAGGCTGGTGCAATCGCTGCCGGTGGCGGGCGGCATGGCCAGCGTCTGCGGCAGCGCGATGACGGCGAAGCGGGTGCGGTTGTAGGCGTCGTCCTGGACGGCGTGCGCGGTGATGTGCAGGCCGAACTGAGTGGCGGCGCGCTCGCTCGCAATGCCGGCCCAGGCCGGGTTGGTGGACGCCAGCCGTGCACCTTCGGCGTTGCTGGAAACCGGCCGGCGCTCGGCGTGCGGCAGGTGCTTGGAAAGCCAGCCCTGGCACTGCGCCAGCGCCTGCGGATGCGCCAGCACCGCCTCGATGCCTTCCAGCGAATTGGCGCTGCGCATCAGGTTGTGGCGGATCAGCATGCTGATCTCGCCGACGATGTGGCAAGGGGTGTGCAGGAACAGGTCGAGCGATCGGGTGACAACGCCCTCGACCGAATTTTCGACCCCCACCACGCCGTACTGCGCGCTGCCGGCCGCCGTGGCGTGAAACACCTCGTCGAAGTTGGCGCAATACAGCATGTCGGCCGCGCCGCCGAAGAACTCGATGGCGGCCTGTTCGGTGAAAGTGCCTTCCGGGCCCAGCACCGCCACGCGTTGAGGCGACTCCAGCGCCAGGCAGGCCGACATGATTTCGCGCCAGACGGCCGCCACGTGGTTGCTCTTGAGCGGGCCGGGGTTGGCGGTCTGGATCTTGTCGATGACCTGCGCCACGCGATCCGGGCGGAAGAAAGGCGTGCCTTCGCGTTTTTTCAGTTCGCCGACCGCTTCGGCCACCAGGGCCCGGTCGTTGAGCAGGCGCAGCAGCTGGCTGTCGAGCGAATCGATGCGGTCTCGCAGCTCGAGCAGCGTGAGGTTGGGCGGCAACTGGGGGCTCATGCTTGTTTCTCGAAGTCGCGCAGGTAATCGACCAGCGCCTGGACGCCCTCGATCGGCATGGCGTTGTAGATGCTGGCGCGCATGCCGCCAACCGACTTGTGGCCCTTGAGCTGCAGCAGGCCGCGCGCCTTGGCGCCGGCCAGGAAGGCGTCGTTGCGGCTTTCGTCGCGCAGCAGGAAGGGCACGTTCATGCGCGAACGGGCGCTTTTGTCGATGGGGTTCACGTATAGCTGCGAGCCGTCGATGAAGTCGTACAGCAGCTGCGCCTTGGCGATGTTGCGGGCCTCGATCGCCTCGATACCGCTCAGGGCTCCTTCGGCCTGGCGGCGCAGCCAGGCGAAGGTGAGTCCGGCCACGTAGATGCCCCAGGTGGGCGGCGTGTTGTACATGGAATCGTGTTCGGCCACGATCTTGTAGTCGAACGCGCTCGGGCAGATCGGCAGGGCGTGGCCCAGCAGGTCTTCGCGCACCACCACCAGCGTGAGGCCGGCGGGGCCGAGGTTTTTCTGCGCGCCGCCGAAAGCCACGCCGACCTTGCTCCAGTCGACCGGACGCGAGGCCACGTGCGAGGAGAAATCGATCACCAGCGGTGCGTCGCTGCCGAGTGCTGCCAGGTCGGGCAACTGCTGGAATTCGACGCCGTGGATGGTCTCGTTGGTGCAGACATGCACGTAGCTCGCACCGCGGCTGAGCTTCCAGGAGGCCGGATCGGGAATGCTGCGATGACCGTCGGCTGCGTTGCTGGCGACCACGTTCACCGTGCTGGCGTACTTGCCGGCTTCTTTCTGCGACTTCTGGCTCCAGCTGCCGGTGACGGCCACGTCGACCGTGGCGGCACGCGACAGGTTCAGCGGCACGATGGCGTTCTCGGCCAGCCCGCCGCCCTGCATGAACAGGATCTTGAAATTGGCCGGCACCGACATCAGCGCGCGAAAGTCGGCTTCGGTCTTTTCGTAGATCGAGATGAATTCCTTGCCGCGGTGGCTCATCTCCATGACGCTCATGCCGCTGCCGTGCCAGTCGAGCATTTCGGCCGCGGCCTGCTGCAGTACTTCTTCGGGGATGGCGGCCGGGCCGGCGGAAAAGTTGTAGGGACGATTCATGTCATGCGGCAGCGGAGCACGCTGCAAAGGGAACCGGCGCCGCGAGGGCGCCGGGGTGGATCATTCAGCCGTGGTGTCGGGGATATCGGGGGTGTCCGGCGTATCGGGCGTGTCGGGCGTATCCGAAGCGTCCGGTGTCTCGGTCGGGGCGATCGGGTCGCCGTTTTCATCGAGCTCGACCGCCACCACGGCGGCGTCGTTCTCGACGATGCGTTGCAGGCCCGACAGGCGCGAGCCCTCGTCCAGCGCGATCAGCGTCACGCCCTGCGTGGCACGGCCGAGTTCGCGGATCTCGGACACCCGGGTGCGCACCAGCACGCCGCGGTCGGTGATGAGCATGATCTCGTCGTCCGCATGCACCAGCGTGGCGGCCACGACCCGGCCGTTGCGCTCGCTTTGCTGGATGGCGATCATGCCCTTGGTGCCCCGGCCGTGGCGGGTGTACTCGGTGATCGAGGTGCGCTTGCCGTAGCCGTTTTCGGTGGCGGTCAGCACGCTCTGCTGCTCGTCTTCGGCCACCAGCATGGCGATGACGGCCTGGCCTTCCGGCAGGTCCATGCCGCGCACGCCACGGGTGTTGCGGCCCAGCGAGCGCACGTCGTCTTCAGCGAAACGCACCGCCTTGCCGCCGTCGCTGAACAACATCACGTCGTGGGTGCCGTCGGTCAGCGCGGCACCTACCAGGTAGTCGCCCTCGTCGAGGTTGATGGCGATGATGCCGGCCTTGCGCGGGTTGCTGAACTCGTCGAGCGCGGTCTTCTTGACGGTGCCCATGCGGGTGCCCATGAAGACGTAGTTGTCGGCCGGGAAGCTGCGGAACTTGCCGGTGAGCGGTAGCACCACGTTGATCTTTTCGCCCTCTTGCAGCGGGAACATGTTGACGATGGGCCGGCCGCGCGAGCCGCGCGAACCCGAGGGCACTTCCCACACCTTCAGCCAGTACAGCCGGCCGCGGTTGGAGAAGCACAGGATGTAGTCGTGCGTGTTGGCGATGAAGAGCTGGTCGATCCAGTCGTCTTCCTTGGTCGCCGTGGCCTGCTTGCCGCGGCCGCCGCGTTTCTGGGCGCGGTATTCGCCCAGCGGCTGGCTCTTGATGTAGCCGCCGTGGGACAGCGTGACGACCATGTCGGTCGGCGTGATCAGGTCTTCGGTCGACAGGTCGAAACTGCTGTGCTCGACCAGGCTGCGGCGCGCACCGAGCTTGGTCTGGCCGAACTCGGCGCGGATGTGGCCCAGCTCTTCTCCGATGATGGCCGAGACGCGTTCGGGGCGCGCCAGGATGTCGAGCAGGTCTTCGATGACCGACATCACGTCCTTGTACTCGGCGACGATCTTGTCCTGCTCCAGGCCGGTCAGGCGCTGGAGACGCATCTGCAGGATTTCCTGCGCCTGCACTTCGGACAACCGGTACAGGCCGTCGCCGCCCATGCCCAGGCCGGCTTCCAGGGTGTCGGGGCGGTAGTCGTCGGCGTTGATCACGCCGCCGTCGGCGCGTACGCGGGTGAGCATCTCGCGCACCAGCTGGCTGTCCCAGGCGCGGGTCATCAGCTCGGCCTTGGCCACCGGCGGCGTGGGCGACTCGCGGATGATGCGGATGAACTCGTCGATGTTGGCCAGCGCCACCGCCAGGCCTTCGAGCACATGGCCGCGTTCGCGGGCCTTGCGCAGCTCGAACACTGTGCGGCGCGTGACCACTTCACGGCGGTGCTGCAGGAACACCGCGATGAGTTCGCGCAGGTTGCACAGGCGCGGCTGGCCGTTCACCAGCGCCACCATGTTGATGCCGAAGGTGTCCTGCAGCTGGGTCTGCTTGTAGAGGTTGTTCAGCACCACCTCGGGCACTTCACCGCGCTTAAGCTCGATCACCAGGCGCATGCCCGACTTGTCGGACTCGTCCTGGATGTGGCTGATGCCTTCGATTTTTTTCTCGTGCACCAGCTCGGCCATGCGCTCCTGCAGCGTCTTCTTGTTCACCTGGTAGGGCAACTCGTCGACGATGATCGACTGGCGCTGGCCCCGGTCGATGTCCTCGAAGTGCACCTTGGCGCGCATCACGACCTTGCCGCGACCGGTGCGGTAACCCTCGCGCACGCCCTCGATGCCGTAGATGATGCCGGCGGTGGGGAAGTCCGGCGCCGGGATGATCTCCATCAGTTCGTCGACCGTCGCCTGCGGATGCTTCAGCAGGTGCAGACACGCGTCGACCACTTCGTTGAGGTTGTGCGGCGGGATGTTGGTGGCCATGCCCACCGCGATGCCGGCCGAGCCGTTGATCAGCAGGTTGGGCAGCTTGCTGGGCAGCACCGACGGTTCTTGTTCGCTGCCGTCGTAGTTGGCGACGAAGTCGACGGTTTCCTTCTCGATGTCGCCCAGCATTTCGTGGGCGATCTTGGAGAGCCGGATTTCGGTGTATCGCATGGCCGCGGCGTTGTCGCCGTCGACCGAACCGAAGTTGCCCTGGCCGTCGACCAGCATGTGGCGCAGGGAAAAGTCCTGGGCCATGCGCACGATGGTGTCGTACACCGCACTGTCGCCGTGCGGGTGATATTTACCGATCACGTCACCGACGATGCGAGCAGATTTCTTGTACGGCCGGTTCCAGTCGTTGTTCAGCTCGTGCATGGCGAACAGCACGCGGCGGTGGACCGGCTTGAGGCCGTCGCGCGCATCGGGAAGTGCGCGACCGACGATCACGCTCATGGCGTAGTCGAGATAGCTGCGGCGCATTTCCTCTTCGAGGCTGATCGGCAGCGTTTCCTTGGCGAAGGATGTCATATATGAGCAGTGCGAAGAGGCGAGCGGAAAACCTTCGATTTTACGGTCAAGAGCGGCATGTCGCTAACATGCAACAGCGTGGGGGGAATGCGCCGTCGTCCTACGGTATCCGTGCCGTTTTGGCAACGACTCAGTAAAGCGCTATGGCACAATCTTTTTCAGCGTTTTTGGTGATGGTCACTGAGAACGTACAGGATCGCAGCGCGGCTGCGGCTTTTTCCCCAAGAGGAGAACCATGAAGAAACTCAACAAAGTGGCGATGTTGTTTGCAGTCGCTGCGGTCGCCACCGCCGCCGGCGCACAGACGACCGGCGTGACGGCTGCTAACAACGGTAACGTTGTGGACAACTGGAAGAACGGCACGGGCGAACTCGTTTGGAAGAACGGTACGAACGAACTGTGCTGGCGTGATGCCAGCTGGACCCCGGCTACCGCTGCCAAGGGTTGCGATGGCGCTCTGGTGCCCGTCGCCGCTCCGGTCGCTGCTCCCGCAGCTCCGGCTCCGGCAGCGCGTCCGCCGGTCGTCGTGCCGCCGGCAGCCACCTCCAGCAAGGTTACCTTTGCTGCTGATGCGTTCTTCGACTTCGACAAGTCCGTGCTGAAGCCAGAAGGCAAGGCCAAGCTTGACGAACTGGTCACCAAGACCAAGGACATCAACCTGGAAGTCATCATCGCCGTGGGTCACACCGACTCCGTCGGCACCGATGCCTACAACCAGAAGCTGTCGGTTCGCCGTTCGGAAGCCGTCAAGGCCTATCTCGTGTCCAAGGGCATCGAGAAGAACCGCGTGTACACCGAAGGCAAGGGCGAGAAGCAACCGGTTGCGGACAACAAGACCGCTGCTGGCCGCGCTCAAAACCGCCGCGTGGAAATCGAAGTGGTCGGCACCCGCGCCGCCAAGTAATCCCTCACCGGATTAAATAAAAAGGCCCGCAGGCTTGTCCTGCGGGCCTTTTTTATTTGCCGTGGGAAAATGAACGAATGCAAGAAAATCTGAATGTCGATCCAGCCGAGCTGGCAAAGTTTTCTGAATTGGCGCACCGCTGGTGGGATACGGAAAGCGAATTCCGTCCGCTCCATCAGATCAATCCGCTTCGCTTGGGCTGGATCGAGTCGCACCGACCTCTGTCTGGCCTGAAGGTAGTCGACGTCGGCTGCGGCGGCGGCATCCTGACGGACGCGATGGCGCGGCGCGGCGCCGATGTGCTGGGTGTCGATCTCGCGGACAAGTCGCTCAAGGTCGCCCGCTTGCATGCGCTGGAAGCGGATACCACCGGGGTTCAATACCGCAATATCAGTGCCGAAGATCTTGCCGCCGAGCAACCCGCGGCCTTCGACGTGGTGACCTGCATGGAGATGCTCGAGCATGTACCCGACCCCGCGTCGATCGTGCGGGCCTGTTCGGCGATGGTCAAGCCTGGCGGATGGGTGTTCTTCTCCACGATCAACCGCAACGCCAAGTCTTTCCTGATGGCGATCGTGGGGGCCGAATATGTGATGCGCATGCTCCCGCGCGGCACACACGAATACGCCCGCCTGGTCCGTCCGAGCGAACTGGCGGGTTTCTGCCGCGCCGCGGGCTTGGATGTGCAGGCTTCGCGCGGGCTCGAATACAACCCGATCAATCGGCGCTATCGCCTGACCGGCGATACCAGCGTCAACTACATGATCGCCACGCGTCGCGCGGTTGCCTGAGATGTTCAAGAATATTCAGGCGGTGCTGTTCGACCTCGACGGCACCTTGATCGACAGCGCACCCGATCTGGGCGGCGCCGCGGATGCCATGCGGCTCGAGCGCGGTCTTCAGTCGCTGCCGCTGGAGCGTTACCGCCCCATGGCCGGCGCAGGCGCGCGGGGCATGTTGGCGGTAGCCTTCGGCATGGCGCCGGAGCATGCGGACTATGCCGCGATGCGCGAGGAATTCTTTCAGCGCTATGAACGCCGCATGACCGAGGCGACCCATGTCTTCGACGGCGTCTCCGCGATGCTCGAAGCGCTCGCGCAGCGAGGTTTCGGGTGGGGCATCGTGACCAACAAGTCGCAACGTTTCACGATCCCGCTGCTAGCCGAGGTGCCGGCCCTGGCGGCGGCTGCGACGGCTGTCAGCGGCGACACCACGCCACATGCCAAGCCGCATCCCGAGCCCTTGTTCGAGGCCTGTCGCCGAATGCGGGTCGATCCCGCCCACTGCATTTATGTCGGCGACGATGAGCGAGACATCGTCGCCGGGCTCGCCGCCGGCATGGGAACCGTGGCGGCCGCGTGGGGCTATCTGGGGAGTGCCACCGCGATCGGGGATTGGGGTGCACATGCGATTGCAAAATCTCCGGCCGAACTCTTGAAACTGCTCGATAGCGCCTAAAATGCTTCGCTTAGGGGCTGCATTGGTTTCGACGTGGGTTCGGAGCCGCTGTGGTGCATGTCGAGCTCGGTGTGCTCGTAAAAATTACCGAAACAAGCTAATTGCCAACGCAAAAAGCACCGGGTTTGCAGAAGCAGCCAACGACTTCGACGCTTACGCGTTGAAGGCCGCTTAAGCTTCTAAAAACCTTCCGTCGCCTCGGCGACGGTCTCGCACCAGTTTGTCTATGGGCTGGGCACGGTTGACGGAGCAATCCGGCAGCTTTGCAGCGGGGTAATACTACGCAGGCTGGATCCACCCCGGGTGCCTTGGGGATGGGTTGACATCCAAGGGCACTGGTGACGGATGTAGCGTGCGACTGCGCGACATTCGCCATAAGACTCAAATCAGCTCGCTAAACATGTAGAACTGCGCGGTAAAGGCTTGCGGACGGGGGTTCAAATCCCCCCAGCTCCACCATCCACACTAGGGCTGACTCGTTGTCATCAACGAGTCGGCCCTTTTTATTTTGGCGGTCCAAAAATCATGCGCCGCCGCCAAATTAAAACGTTTGCACGTTGACCGTCTGCCATGGCGCTCGCGCACGTGACCGAGTCGACGCGTCCTCGCCGGCTCGGCCCTCGCCCTGGCCGGCTGCGGACATCTCGCTCAAGAGTTGCCGATGCCGGTCGATAACTTACCCAGGGAGACTCCGGAGCGGGTCGTCAGGTCGACCCCATCGCTCTCCCTGCCGACGCCCGCGGGCCCGACCATTTATTTCAAAGCGCTGTTCATGAATCTCGACAACTGGATGATCCGCACCAAGCTGCTGGCCGGATTTGGCATGGTGCTGGCGATTGCCTGCGTGATGACGCTGCTGGCCATCACCAACCTGTCCAACGTGAACACCCAGGCGACCCGGATTTCGGATAACGCGCTTCCCAGCGTACGCATATCCGGCGCCATCGCCCGCAGTCTCGCCAACCTTCGCATCGCCCGCATCGGCCTGGCGCTGGCGGGTCCGCAGGCTCAAACGGCGATGCCGGTGGCCATCGGCCGGGTCGAGGACGCCCTGCGCAACCTGGACACCGTGGTGAAGAGCTATCGGGAATTCGTCAGCGACGATGCGGAGCGGCAGATCTACCAGTCCATGGAAAAGCAGATCGCCGACTACGCCTCGACCGTGCCGGAACAGTTGCGCCTGGCCCGCGAGGACCGCATCGACGAGGTCAAGGCCATCTTCGTCGGACCGGCGAGCGTCGCCTACCAGGCTGCCAACCGCTCGCTCGACGAACTCATCGCGTTGAACGACCAGGCCAGTCAGGCGTCCACCGCCAGCGCCAACGCGGTCTACCAGCGGGGCCGTCTGCAACTGGTGGTCGGTCTGGTGCTGATGGTGTCGCTGGGCATGCTGGTCGCCTGGCGCCTGTCGGCCAGCCTCGCCCGTCGGACCGGGGTTTCGGTACTGGCCGCCCAGCGCATGGCGCTTGGCGACCTCAGCCAAGCCGACCACATGGTGGGGCGCGACGAACTGGCGCAGCTGTCGCAGGCTCTCGAATCCACCCGCACGCAGCTGCACAGCACGGTCGGCAAGGTGCGCCAGAACGCCGAGGCGGTCGCCACCGCCAGCGCTGAAATTTCGCAGGGCAACATGGACCTGAGCGGTCGGACCGAAAACCAGGCCAGCGCGCTGGAGGAGACCGCCGCTTCGATGGAACAGCTGGGATCGACCGTGCGCCAGAACGCCGACAGCGCCCGCCAGGCCAACCAGCTGGCACTCAACGCCTCGACCGTGGCGGTGCAGGGTGGCGCGGTGGTGGGCCAGGTGGTCGAGACGATGAAAGGCATCAACGAGTCGTCGCGCAAGATCTCCGACATCATCAGCGTGATCGACGGTATTGCCTTCCAGACCAACATCCTGGCCTTGAACGCGGCGGTCGAAGCTGCGCGTGCGGGTGAACAGGGCCGGGGTTTCGCGGTGGTGGCGAGCGAGGTGCGTAGCCTCGCGGGCCGTTCTGCCGAGGCAGCCAAGGAGATCAAGAACCTGATCAACGCCAGCGTCGAAAGGGTGGCCCAGGGCACCGTGCAGGTGGACCAGGCCGGCACCACGATGGCCGAGATCGTGACCTCGATCCGGCAGGTGACGGACATCATGGGAGAGATCGCTGCCGCCAGCAGCGAGCAGGCATCTGGTGTGTCGCAGGTCGGTGAGGCGGTGACCCAGATGGACCAGGCCACGCAGCAGAACGCCGCGCTGGTGGAGGAGATGGCCGCAGCGGCGGGAAGCCTGAAGCGTCAGGCCGAAGACCTGGTGGACGTGGTGGGGGCTTTCAATCTGGGGGCGCGACTGCCGGTTGCGAATGCAGCGCAACCGCTGTTGCAGGTCGCTTAGGTAACGCAGTCGGTAGGTCGATGTCGGCCGATCGAATTCGCGCGGCATGTGGTCTGCCGGCGTGCCGGCGCTCAAAACGCTTTTAACAAACCAGCGTTCGGCCGGATCGCACCGCGTGGCGCGCTGGCGCGTCTTTATTCAGTGGTGAGATCGATGCGGCTCAGTCCGCGTCGATCGTCCGAAGCCGTAGGCGCCAATGGGAAACCATTGGCGTTTTTTCTGCGTCACCTCTTCGATTCTGTTATCGCACCGCAACGGCGGGGGCGCGATGGCGACCATGGTTTGCGCCTCTGCACTCGAGAAATGCTGCACCGAACCTGTGCCTCACGGTCATTTGCATCCTCGATCCGTGCATCGATTTTCGTATTTGGTGCTCTGGATACATTTTGATGCGATTACATGGCTTAGCACTGTGAGCGCTAGCGGAGGAGCGTTCCAAAAGGATGTATTCTTATGTGTACAAACTTGAGACTTGAGTATCCTGCTACGCGTCATTTTGATTTTAATAATAAATGTATTGCTTAAATGACTGGTTGGTTTCTATTGATTAAACAACATAACTAAATACCATGCCAATAAGAAGTACCAGCTGGGAGTCATTGCCGGCCGCTAATTTCATCAGGGCAGTAGCGGTCGTCATGATCGTATGCGGCCATCTAGGGGTAATCAACTACGGCGGCGGGGGCGCGCTTACCCTGATGCTGCTTGCAGGCTTTACCTACGCCAAATATCTTTTCCCCAAGTTGATGGAGCGGCCGGTGGCCAACGAGCGTCATTTATTCCTGATGCTCAAGATCGCCATTCCAAAAGTCATTTATCAACTGGTGCAGTCTGCGATGCCCGGCAGGCCGATCAACTGGTCGGCACTGGCTTTTCACTCCAATCTCATCCAGGTCAACAACCACGCCGCATGGTTTGTCGAGGCCTATCTGCAAATCAATCTGGTGCTATTTTTGTTGGCGCAGAACAAGCGTGTCGCATATTGGTTGACGTGCCTTCGGAAGTTCGGCGTGGCCTTGTGCTTCGCCGTGGTTTGCATTCTGCTGTGTACCCTGGCCGGAATATTCTGGGATACCGCTGCATTGCTCGACCGGGTGCCATATCGCATTTTCTGGCTGTTTGCATGCGGCATATTGTTGGCGAGCTGCATCAATATCAAGCAGCGGCTTGTTTTCTCATTGCTGACGGTGGCCGGCAGTTTTATCTGGGGAGGTGCCGCACCTATTTTCCTCATCGTCTGTGCCATTGCGCTGGGGCTTTTCGAGCAGGTGCGCCTGCCGACCAGAATCGTGCCGACCGTCAATGCCGTGTCCGCCGCTTCCTTGCTGGTTTACCTCACCCATTACTGGTGGATCAAGGCGTTCACGGCGGTACTGCCGTCGACCCATCCGGTCATCCTGGTCGTGATCGGCATCGCCGGCGGCGTCGTGCTCCAGATTTTTTACAATCGGCTCTGGAAAGCCGTGCGGGACCGGGTCTCGCTGCGGCTGGCGAAATAACCCGCGAAGTCGTCTCGTATCGTACGAACCGCACTGCGCTTCCCTCTTCAGGCGCGCTCGACGGCGCCCTGGCCCCGTACCTCGATCCCTCGTGCGCATGCAGCTCCAAGACATTCTTTTTTCACAAGGTTTCGGTACACGCCGTGTGTGTTCCGGACTGGTACAGCAAGGGCTGGTGTCCATCGGCGAAGGCGACGTCGCGCAGGTATGCCGCGATTCGACTGCCGACTTCGATCCCGAAGGCCTGCGCCTGCGCGTGCAGGGCCAGGACTGGCAGGTACACGCCAAGGCCTACCTGATGCTGCATAAACCCGCCGGCACCGAGTGCTCGCAGAAGCCATCGACCTATCCCAGCATCTACAGCCTGCTGCCGTCGCCGTTGCGGCAACGGCCGTCCAAGGGCGCCGTGCAGGGCGTGCAGGCGATCGGGAGGCTCGATCAGGACACCACCGGCTTGCTGCTGATGTCCGACGATGGGCAGTTCATTCACCGGATGGCATCCCCGAAGCACCATCTTCCGAAGGTGTACGAGGTGACGGCGAAACACCCGCTGGACGACGATCAGGTGCGTCGCCTGCTGGCCGGCGTGGTGCTGGACGACGACCCCCGGCCGGTGGCCGCGGCGGCGTGCGAGATCGTCGGCGAGGCGGGAGTGTCGTGCCATCTGCGCCTGACGCTGACGCAAGGCAAGTACCACCAGGTCAAGCGCATGCTGGCCGCGGTCGGCAACCGGGTCGAAGGGCTGCACCGCTCCCGCATCGGGGGCCTGACGCTGCCGCCCGGCCTGGCGCCCGGCCAGTGGCGCTGGCTGCAGGCAGAGGATCTGGCTCTGCTCAAGTCGGCCTGAATGCCCCGTAGGGCTTCTCTCGCGCGGTCGGCTGGCCCCTTACACTCGTTGGTTGACCTCCCACGCCACTGCGCCATTCGATGCTGATCGTTCGTTATTCTTGCCGCGTCGCCTGTAGCGCCGCTGTTGCGCTGGCCGCGCTCACGGTATCGGGCGTCAGCGCCCAAACCGGCTCAACCGCCCAGCCGGCCCAGGCCGTCCAGCCCGCCTCGAGGATCTCTTCGCCCCAGCCCGCCAGGCCGGTCTTGCGGACGCCCATATTCGTGCTGAACTCGCTGGACGCCAGCGTCAGCGTGATCGACCCGGCGACCTGGACCGAGCGGGAGCGCATCCCGACCGGCAAGGAGCCGCATCACCTCTACCTGACGCCGGACGAAAAGTCGCTGATCGTGGCCAACGCGCTCAGCGACACGCTGACTTTCCTCGACCCCCGCACGGCGCAGGTGCAACGCACCGTGCGTGGCATCGTCGACCCGTACCAGTTGCAGTTTTCGCCCGACATGAAGTGGTTCGTGACGGCCGCCAACCGCCTCAACCATGTCGATATCTATCGCTGGGACGGCCAGGACCTGACGCTGGCCAAGCGAATTTCCACCGGCAAGACGCCCAGCCATCTGTTCATCGACAGCAAGAGCGCCACGCTGTACTCGTCGATGCAGGACAGCGACGAGCTGGTCGCCATCGACATGGCGACGCAGACCATCAAGTGGCGTACCCGCACCGGCGCCATGCCGGCCGACGTCTTCGTCGCGCCGGACGACCGCACGCTGTTCCTCGGCCTGACCGGCGGCGACGGCGTGGAGGTCTACGACGTCGGCGGGCCGGTGCCTCGCATGATCAAGAAGATCGCCACCGGCCGTGGCGCCCATGCCTTCCGCGGCGCGGGTGACGGTCGGCACCTGTTCGTCAGCAACCGGGTGGCCAACACCATCAGCAAGATCGACATGCAGACGCAGTCGGTGCTGGCCAGCTACCCGGCGCCGGGCGGTCCGGACTGCATGGACCTGACGGCCGACGGACGGTTCATCCTGGTCACTTCTCGCTGGGCCAAAAAGCTCACCATCATCGACACGGTCACCAGCAAGGTCGTGCAGCAGGTGCCGGTGGGCCGATCCCCGCACGGCGTGTGGACGCTCGACCATGCGCGGCGCCAGTAGCCTGCTGCTGGCCGGCGCGGCGCTGCTCTCGGCAGCGGCCACGGCGGCGACCTGCGACAAGCCGGTCTACCTCACCCTGGATACCGGCCACATGGGCATCGCGCCGCTGGTGGCCGACGTGCTGCGCCGCCAAAACGTGCAGGTGACTTTCTTCGCTGCCAACGAGGCGACGAAGGAAGGCGACGGCAGCCTGGGCGATCACTGGGCGCCTTGGTGGAAAGCACGCGCGGCCGAAGGGCACGAGTTCGCATCGCACACCTACGACCACGCCTACTGGCGCGGCGACGTCAAGGGAGACCCGGTGCGCTTTCGCATCCGTCCCTCGGCAGGGCCGCAGGAAGGCAGGGAGTCGGTCATGGACGCGGCGGCGTATTGCGCCGAGATCAAGCGTTCGGACGACCGGCTGCAGGCGATCACCGGGCACAAGCCGTTGCCGCTGTTCCGCGCGCCGGGCGGCAAGACTTCGCCGGCGCTGCTGGCCGCCGCGCGCCGTTGCGGTTATGCGCACGTCGGCTGGGCCCCGGCGGGCTTCCTGGGCGATGAACTGCCCAGCGAAACCTTCACCAACAAGGCGCTGCTGGACAAGGCCCTGCGCACCATCCGGCCGGGCGACGTGCTGCTGGCGCACCTCGGCATCTGGTCGCGCCGCGACCCGTGGGCACCGGCCGCCCTCGAGCCGCTCATCCAGGGCCTCAAGCAACGCGGCATGTGTTTCGCCACCTTGCGCGAGCATCCCGACTACCGGGCCTGGATCGCCGCCAACAGGTAAAAGCGCGAACCCAATCCGATTCCGCGAATCAAGGCCTCCATGGAATTTTTCGCCAACGTTTTCTCGACCGCCCAGCAATGGCTCTTCGAGATGGTCGTCCAGCCGGTCATGTTTTTCCTGGGGCTGTCCGGCATGATCGAGGACGCCTACGACGGCACCGGCTGGCTGCTGGTCGGTCTGGTCCAGCTGGCGATCATGGTGGCGGTCATGGGGCCGCTGCAGCGCTGGCGGCCCGCCGAGCCGGTGCGCGACCGGCGCGCCATCCGGGTGGACATCCTCTACACCGTCATCTACCGGCTTGGCATCTTCCGGGTGGTGCTGTTCCTGTCGGTCGATCCGCTGTTCGACGAGCTGTTCGGCTGGCTCAAGGTGCAGGGCCTGAGCACGTTCCAGATCGATGACCTGTGGCCCGGCATGACCGATATCGCATGGGTCAGCCTGCTGATCTACATCGTCGTCTTCGACTTCGTCGAGTACTGGATCCACCGGGGCCAGCACCAGGTCGAATGGTGGTGGAAGCTGCACGCCCTGCACCATTCGCAGCGCCAGATGACCATGTGGAGCGACAACCGCAACCACCTGCTCGACGCGCTGCTGCACGACCTCATCGTGGTCGTGGTGGCGCAGCTGATCGGCGTGGCGCCCAGCCAGTTCATCGCCGTCGTCGTGCTGAGCCAGCTGAGCGAGAGCCTCCAGCACGCCAACCTGCGGGTCTGGTTCGGACGCATCGGCGAGCGGCTGTGGGTGAGCCCACGGTTTCATCGGCGGCATCACAACATCGGGGTCGGCCACGAGTGGCCGCTGGCGGCCGATGACGCCGCCGCACGCGACACCCCGCGCGGCGGCCACGAACACGATGGCGTGCCGCAGGTCGGCACGGCTTTCGGTGGCTGCAACTTCGGCGTGCTGCTGCCCTGGTGGGACATGCTGTTCCGCACCGCCGATTTCACCGTCCGCTTCGACCCGACCGGCATCCGCGACCAGGTCGAACCGGATGCGCAGGGCAGGGTGCGCGACTACGGCGACGGTTTCTGGTCGCAGCAGTGGCTGGGCGTCAAGCGGCTGTTCGGCAAAGCCTGAGGCCGCTGACAGTCATGGTCGTCCGCAGCGGCTAGGATCGCCGGATGACGACGACAACACCGCCCCATCCGCCCGCCTTCGGACTCATCATCGTCGGCGACGAAATCCTGTCCGGCAAGCGTGCCGACAAACACATGCCCAAGGTCATCGAGCTGCTGTCCGCACGCGGCCTGCAGCTGGCTTGGGCCGATTACGTGGGCGACTCGGCCGAGCGCCTCACCGCCACGCTGGCCCGCGCCTTCGCCGGCGGCGACGCGGTTTTCAGCTGTGGCGGCATCGGCGCCACCCCCGACGACCACACCCGCCAATCGGCCGGCAAGGCGCTGGGCCAGGATCTGGTGCTGCACCCCGAGGCCGAAGCCCTGATCCGCGAGCGCATGCAGGACGTGGCCCGCGAGAGCGGGGAGGCTTACCAGCCCGATCGGGCAGATAACGTGCATCGCCTCAACATGGGTGTGTTTCCAGCAGAGGCGAGCGTCATTCCCAATCCCTACAACAAGATTCCGGGCTTCTCCGCCCGCGGCCCTGGCGGCGGGGAGGTGCACTTCGTGCCCGGTTTCCCGGTCATGGCCTGGCCGATGATCGAATGGGTGCTGGAAAACCGCTATGCCCACCTGTTTCACCAGACCTCGTTCGAAGAGCGCTCGGTGGTGGTCTACGGCGCCATGGAGTCCGCCCTGACGCCGCTCATGGTGCAGATCGAGGCCGAGCACGCGGGGGTCAAGGTGTTCAGCCTGCCGAGCGTCGACCACCCGGTGCACGGCCGGCATATCGAACTGGGGGTCAAGGGAGAAGCGGCGGCTGCGCGGGCGGCCTACCCGGCGCTGCTGGCCGGTCTTCACGTTTTCGGCGCGCGTCTCGGCCCCGAAATGGTGCGCTGAACGCGATCGAATATGGTGCGCGCCGAGCGCACCATATTCGTGCCCGACGGCGAGGTTTTTTACCGTCGGTCCCATTGCCAACGGCTAACGCGGTTACAAGGCGCAGGCACAATCTCGCGTCGTGTGCATGGAGATGTGCACCACCTTTGGCACAGAAACTGCAACGGTTCCTGCTGCTAGCATTCCAACGCGCATTCAACTTATCTGGAGATTCCTGATGGCAAAGACCGTCGCAGACGTGATGAAGATGGTGAAAGAGAACGAAATCAAGTTCGTTGATTTTCGTTTCACCGATACCCGCGGCAAAGAACAACACGTCACCGTGCCGGTTTCGCACTTCGACGAAGACAAATTCTCTTCCGGACACGCCTTCGACGGCTCGTCCATCGCTGGCTGGAAGGGCATCGAAGCCTCGGACATGCAGCTCATGCCCGACCCCAACACCGCCAACATCGATCCGTTCTTCGAAGAGCCGACGCTGATCCTGACCTGCGACGTGATCGACCCGGTCGATGGCAAGGCCTACGAACGCGATCCGCGCTCGCTCGCCAAGCGCGCTGAAGCCTACATGAAGGCCTCCGGCCTGGGCGACACCGCCTACTTCGGACCGGAACCCGAATTCTTCGTCTTCGACAGCGTCCGCTGGAAGAACGACATGTCCGGTTGTTTCGTCAAGATCGACTCCGAAGAAGCCTCCTGGAACACCGACAAGGAATACGAACACGGCAACACCGGCCATCGTCCGGCGGTCAAGGGCGGTTACTTCCCGGTTCCGCCGGTCGACAGCTTCCAGGACATGCGCTCGGAAATGTGCCTGATCCTCGAAAGCCTGGGCATCCCGGTCGAAGTGCACCACCACGAAGTGGCCAACGCCGGCCAGATGGAACTCGGCACCAAGTTCAGCACGCTGATCCAGCGCGCCGACTGGGTTCAGCTGCAGAAGTACGTGATCCACAACGTGGCCCACGCCTACGGCAAGACCGCCACCTTCATGCCCAAGCCGATCGTCGGCGACAACGGCTCCGGCATGCACGTGCATCAGTCGGTCTGGAAAGACGGCAAGAACCTGTTCGCCGGCGACGGCTACGCAGGCCTGTCCGATTTCGCCCTGTACTACATCGGCGGCATCATCAAGCACGCCCGTGCCCTGAACGCCATCACCAACCCCGGCACCAACAGCTACAAGCGCCTGGTTCCCGGCTTCGAAGCGCCGGTCAAGCTGGCCTACTCGGCCAAGAACCGCTCGGCTTCCATCCGGATCCCGTTCGTCGCCAACCCGAAGGGCCGTCGCGTCGAAGCGCGTTTCCCGGATCCGCTGATGAACCCGTACCTGGGCTTCGCCGCGCTGCTGATGGCCGGCCTGGACGGCGTCGAGAACAAGATCCACCCGGGCGAAGCCGCCACCAAGGATCTGTACCACTTGCCGCCGGAAGAAGACGCGCTGATCCCCACCGTCTGCCACAGCCTGGACCAGGCCCTGGAACACCTGGACAAGGATCGCGCTTTCCTGACCAAGGGCGGCGTGTTCACCGACTCCTACATCGACGCGTACATCGACCTGAAGATGCAGGAAGTCACCCGCTTCCGCATGGCCACCCATCCGGTCGAGTTCGACATGTACTACTCGCTGTAATCGGCGACACGGCATCGCTTCGGCGACATCCCGAAAGGGCGGCTGCGGCCGCCCTTTTCTATTGGCGGTCGGTGCAACGGGGCTTGGGCCGGGCGCGGCTGGAATGGCGCGATACTGCCGGCTTCTAGCGCGGAGCGATTTCTCGATGATCCAGGTATCCCGGTTGACGAAACTTGCAAGATTCGCGGGCGCCACGCTGGCGGCCGCCCTGGCCTGCAGCGCAGCGCAGGCGCAGGACTCCCGCATCTACCGGTGCGGCAACGAATACACCAACAACGCCGTGGTGGCCAAGCAGCGCGACTGCAAGCTCATGGAAGGCGGCAACGTCACCATCGTGCAAGGCACCCGGGCAGGCGGTGGTTCGCCGGCATCTGCCGGCAGCGCAAGCGGCAGCGGCGGCGTCGTCACCGCACCACCCGCTGCCGCGCGCATCGACAACGACCAGCAAAAGGCCCGCGACGCCGACGCCCGCGCCATCCTCGAGAACGAACTGCGCCGCGCCCAGGCGCGCCAGATCGCGTTGCAGACCGAATACAACAACGGCGAGCCGGAGCGGCTCGGGCCGGAAACCCGCAACTACCAAAAGTACCTGGACCGCGTGGCCGAACTCAAGGCCAGCATCGCTCGCAACGAAAGCGATATGGACGGCATCCGGCGCGAACTTTCCCGACTGCAACCACGATGAGCCTCCGTATTCCAGGTGTCGGCAAGCGCCCGCCGCCGACCGCTGCCGCCCGCTATCAATCCTTCGACCTGCTGGCCACCCTGGTGGCGGTGGTAGACGACGAGGGCGCGGTGCTCTTCGCCAATGCCGCGCTCGAGGACGCCATCGGCACCTCCCGCCGCACCATCGAAGGCACCTCCATCGCGGAGTTTTTCACCGAACCCCAGCTGCTGCGCAACGCGCTGGTCGGCGCGGTCGAAAACGAGTTTGCCGCCCTGCGCTACGAAGACTCGGTGCGCCGCGCCAACCACGAGACCTTCCCGGTCCACGTCATCGTGGCGCCGAGCGATCGCCGCAACGAAGTCATCATCGAACTCCTGCCGCAGGAGCAGCAGGCCAAGCAGGACCGCGAGGAGCGCCTGATCGACCAGACGCAGGCCAACAAGGAACTCATCCGCAACCTGGCCCACGAGATCAAGAACCCGCTCGGCGGCATCCGCGGCGCGGCGCAGCTGCTGCAGATGGAGATCGAGTCGCGCGACCTCATCGAATACACGCAGGTCATCATCCACGAGGCCGACCGGCTGCAGTCGCTGGTCGATCGCCTGCTGGCGCCGCATCGCCGCCCGCACCTGGTGGGCGACGTCAACATCCACGAGGTCTGCGAGCGGGTGCGCTCGCTGATCGTGGCGGAGTTTCCGCGCGGTCTGCGGGTGGTGCGCGATTACGACACCTCCATCCCCGAGTTTCGCGGCGACCGGGAGCAGCTGATCCAGGCGGTGCTCAACATCACCCACAACGCGGCGCAGGCCCTCGCCGAGCGCATCGCCGACGGCGAAGGCCGCATCGTGCTCAGGACGCGCATCGCGCGACAGGTAACGTTCGGCAAGCAACGCTATCGATTGGCATTGGAATTGCATGTCATCGACAACGGGCCCGGCGTGCCGGCCTCGATCAAGGACCGTATCTTTTACCCGCTGGTGTCGGGTCGCGACGGCGGTTCAGGCCTGGGGCTCACCCTGGCACAGACCTTCGTGCAACAGCACCACGGCTTGATCGAGTGCGAAAGCGTCCCCGGGAAGACAGACTTCAAGCTGCTCATCCCGCTACCGTAATTTCTCAGACAACGATAACCGACAGGGCGAAAAGCAAGACATGAAGCCGATCTGGATAGTAGATGACGACCAATCCATCCGCTTCGTGCTGGAAAAAGCCCTGCTGAGGGAAGACCTCCCCACGCGCAGCTTCACCAACCCGCGCGAAGTGCTGGCGGCTCTCGAAGAGACCGGCGAAGACGACCCGGAGAACCAGGGGCCGCAGATCCTGGTCAGCGACATCCGCATGCCGGGTGGTTCGGGGCTGGACCTGCTCGAGAAGGTCAAGCTCAAGCACCCCGGCCTGCCCGTCATCATCATGACGGCCTTCTCCGACCTGGACAGCGCCGTCTCGGCCTTCCAGGGCGGCGCCTTCGAATACCTGCCCAAGCCCTTCGACCTGCCCAAGGCGGTGGAGCTGATCCGCCGCGCGGTCGAGGAAAGCCAGCGCGAGGAAATCGCCGAAGAGCGCATGGCCGCCACGCCCGAGATGCTCGGGCAGGCGCCCGCCATGCAGGATGTCTTCCGTGCCATCGGCCGGCTGTCGCAAAGCAACGTGACCGTGATGATCACCGGCGAATCCGGCTCCGGCAAGGAGCTGGTGGCCCGGGCGCTGCACAAGCATTCGCCGCGCGCCAACGGCCCGTTCGTGGCCATCAACACCGCAGCGATCCCGAAAGACCTGCTCGAATCCGAACTGTTCGGCCACGAGCGTGGCGCCTTTACCGGTGCGCAGACCATGCGGCGCGGCCGTTTCGAGCAGGCCGAAGGCGGAACGCTGTTTCTGGACGAAATCGGCGACATGCCCTTCGACCTGCAGACCCGCCTGCTGCGGGTGCTGTCCGACGGGCATTTCTACCGCGTCGGCGGACACAACGCCGTCAAGGCGAACGTGCGTGTCATCGCGGCCACCCACCAGGACCTGGAAGAGCGCGTCAAGGACGGCATCTTCCGCGAGGACTTGTTCCACCGCCTGAACGTGATCCGCCTCCGGCTGCCGGCCCTGCGTGAGCGCCTCGAGGACATCCCCACGCTCACCCGGCATTTCCTCCAGCAGAGCGCCAAGCAACTGGGCGTCGAACCCAAGCGGATCTCGGACGGTGCGCTGGTTCGCCTGGCGACCTTCGGGTTCCCCGGCAACGTCCGGCAACTGGAGAACATCTGCCACTGGCTGACCGTCATGGCGCCGGCCCAGGTGATCGAACCCAAGGACCTGCCGCCCGAGGTGTCCGGCGCCGAGTCGATGCCTCCCGCCGCCGCGCCTGCGCCGGTGGCGGTCGCGCCTGCCGCGCAGGCTCCGGCCGCGGTACTACAGCCCGCGGCGGCTTCCGGTTATGCGCCGGCGCCAGTGCCGCCGGTCGGCGGTGTGCTGTCCGAAGGCATCGTCCGGCCCATTCCCCTGGCCGGCTCCGACGCGGTGGCACCTGGTGGTGGTTCCGCCGATCCGTGGGAACACGGCCTGGAAGCCGAGGCGCTGAGCCTGCTGGCGGACGGCCGCAACGACGTCTGGGATCAGCTCTCGCGCCGTTTCGAGTCGCGCCTGATCCTGACGGCGCTGGCCAGCACGCGGGGCCGCCGCATCGAGGCTGCGCAGCGACTGGGCATCGGCCGCAACACCATCACCCGCAAGATCCAGGAATTGGGGTTGGAATAGGTTCGCCCCCAGCCTTGCTCACTGCGTGTGGCCGCCAACCCCCTTCCGGGGGCGATGCTGGCGACCCGGAGGGATGTGGCTCTCCCCCAGGCTTGCTCACTGCGTGTAGCCGCCAACCCCCTTCCGGGGGCGATGCTGGCGACCCGGCAGAGCCGGGGCGCGGCATCCTGAGGGGGTCGCCTTTGCTTCGCTCGGCTCCTGACCCCGGGCGGTGGGGCGTCAGGCGATTTCGACGATGACCGGGGCGTGGTCGCTGGGTTGCTTGTTCTTGCGCGGGGTGCGGTCGACGACGCAGGACTTCACCAGCGGCCTGAGGGCCTGGCTGACCAGGATGTGGTCGATGCGCAGACCGCGGCCTTTCTGGAAACCCAGCATTCGGTAGTCCCACCACGAAAAGCTTTTCTCCGGCTGCTCGAACATGCGGAAGGCATCGGTCAGGCCCAGGTCGATCAGGGCCTTGAAATGGTTGCGCTCTTCCGTCGTGTGGTGGATCGTTTCACGCAGCCCCACCGGGTCGTAGCTGTCGCGGTCGTCGACGGTGATGTTGAAGTCGCCCAGCAGCACCACACGCTCGTGCTGCGCCATTTCCGCCGCGACCTGGGCGCGCAGGGCGTCGAGCCAGCGCATCTTGTAGGCGAACTTTTCGCTGCCCGGCTCCTGGCCGTTGACGAAGTAGCCGTTGATCACCCGCACGGGGCCCTGCGGTGATTCGACGGTCGCGCTGATCACCCGCGATTGCTCGTCCTCGAAACCCGCGATATTTCGGCTGACCTCGGCCATCGGGAACAGGCTCAGGATGGCAACGCCGTTGTAGGTCTTCTGGCCGAAGGCATGGGCGTGGTAGCCGGCGCCCTTCAGCACTTCCAGCGGAAACTTGTCGTCGGTGAGCTTGAGTTCCTGCAGGCACAGCACATCGACCGGATTGGCGATCAGCCAGTCGAGAACCTGCGGAAGCCGCACGGCAAGGGAGTTGACGTTCCAGGTGGCGATTTTCATGGGGCCGGGGAGGGGACTGGACCGCCTGGGCGGTGCGCCCGCAAAGCCCGAAGTCTAACGCCGGCCCAGTACCGGACGGGGCGGCGGCGGGTGGCAGCGGATGGCGATGGTCAGCAACATGCCCGCGCTGACCGCCGCCATCGACAGCAAGGAGATCGGCTCCTCCAGCGGCGGCCGGCGCGCCGCCTGTTGCTGAATAAAAGCGCCGGCGGCCCAGGCTGCCGACTCGCCGAGGGCCAACACCGATGCCGTCACCCAGTACTTCATGTTCGCCGCCGGAAGTTGTCTAGAAAACTCCCGCCGGCCGAACAGGCTTGCGGGCCTGCGCCAATTCTGTCGCGCGGCCCGCGAGGGTCCAATGGCTAGACCCGACTAGACCTGACGAACTCAATTTCGCCGGGCGTCTTGCCAAACCTCAGGGCCGGCCGATGGAACTGTATTCCAGGCCGAAACCGCGGATCAGTTCCGGGTCGTACAGGTTGCGGCCATCGAACACCACGCGGTCGGCGAGGGCGTCGCGCATGGCTTCGAAGTCGGGCGTCCGGAACTCTTTCCACTCGGTGATGATGATCAGCGCGTCGGCGCCGGCCAGGGCGTCGCTGGCAGACTTGGCAAACACCAGTCCGTCGCGCGGCTTGCCGTCGGCGCCGGTCAGCACGCGCGCGGCTTCTTCGGCCGCGACCGGGTCGTAGGCGCGCATGCTGGCGCCGCGGGCCATCAGGGCCTCGATCACCACCCGGCTGGGCGCTTCACGCATGTCGTCGGTGTTGGGCTTGAAGGCCAGGCCCCACATCGCGAAGGTCTTGCCGCTCAGGTCCTCGCCGTAACGCGCCACCACCTTGTTCACCAGCACCTGTTTTTGGGCGTCGTTGACCGCTTCGACGGCGTCGAGCATCAACGATGGTTCGCCTGCATCCGATGCGATGCGGATCAGCGCCTTGACGTCCTTGGGGAAGCACGAACCACCGTAGCCTGCGCCCGGATACAGGAACTGGGTACCGATGCGGGGATCGCTGCCGATGCCGACGCGTACCAGTTCGATGTCGGCGCCCAGGCGTTCGGCGACACGCGACAGTTCGTTCATGAAGCTGATGCGGGTCGCCAGCATGGCGTTGGCGGCGTACTTGGTGAACTCGGCGCTGCGGATGTCCATCACCAGCATGCGATCGCGGTTGCGAACGAAAGGCTGATACAGCGAACGCAGCAGCAAGATCGCACGTTCGTCGTCGGCGCCCACCACCACCCGGTCGGGGCGGGTGAAGTCGGCGACCGCAGCGCCTTCCTTCAGGAATTCGGGGTTGGAAGCCACCGCGAATTCCACTTTCACGCCACGCTTGTCGAGTTCTTCCTGAACCACCGCCTTGACCCTGTCGGCCGTGCCGACCGGCACCGTGCTCTTGTCGATGATCACCTTGTAGTCGGTCATCGTGCGGCCGATGTTGCGCGCGGCCGCGAGCACGTATTGCATGTCGGCCGAACCATCTTCGTCCGGCGGCGTACCCACCGCGATGAACTGCAGCGTGCCGTGAGCCACCGCCGATTCGATATCGGTCGTGAACTGCAGGCGGCCGGCGTCCGCGTTGCGCCGGACGATTTCCTGCAGGCCCGGCTCATGAATCGGGATGCCACCCGAATTCAGGATCTCGATCTTGCGCGGATCGACATCCAGGCACACCACGTGGTTGCCCATTTCTGCCAGACAGGCGCCGGTCACGAGTCCGACGTAGCCGCTACCGATGATGGTGACTTTCAATTTAACTCCCAGTTGGTTTTGATGCTTGCATGGCCGAGGTGCATGTCGTCAGCAATTGCTGTGCCGCTCGGCCGAATTCTGGTCCGCCGGTCGAGGCTTTGGCTCGAAGCCCGGCCGTCGTTGGCGTCAGGCGGGAACGCTATGGTCTGCCGCCCCGAACGCCCTGAAACGGGCAACATCCTCGCACATGTCGATTACGCCACGGCAGGCGGCCCGACAGGCTTTCGACGGCCTCGCTGCGCATGGGCGACATCACGATTGATCGCAACGGACTACATACACCGTCACACACATGTGTAACACTGGGAAAACCCATGGGTGCGTCCTGGATCGGCGATGATGCCCAATGTATTTTGCCATTATTAAAACATAGTATATATGAAGATATTTCCTGGACTTGTTTCGTGAGCATTGATCGTGATAGGTCTGGTGATTCGACATTACACATAAATGCGCCAGAACGAAACCTGAAATCCAATATTGCGTCGCTTGCTTCATTCGCGGCCTGGTGCAATCCCGACCTGCTGCATATATCGATTTGGTGTGCCGGCCGCGCGGCGGTACAGAATTTGCTTAATCGTCCCGAGCGTCTGCGGTCCATCATGGGCGCGCCGTCGGACCTGGCCACGGAGTCGCTTTCATGATTCAGGGAATCGTTCTTTCCATACTGGTTCTGGGTGCCGCGTTCGCGGCGTTCGCGCTCGCACTGACGGGCGTCGGCGGCCTGCAGATGGCGCGCAAGGCGCGCGACGGCCTGATGCCGTACTTCTATTACCCCCTGTTCGCCGCCAGTGCGATGCTGATCCTTTTCTCGGGTCGCACCTACGACGCTTCAGGTGGTGCGCTCGAGAGCATGGGCGGCAACCCCCTGAGTGAATGGTCCTTGCGCCTGACGTCCGTTTTTGCACTGCTGGCGTCGGCGGACCAGATCGTCCGCTATTTCGCGGCCCGTCCCAAGATTGAAGCGACCCGCGCCATTCTGGTCCTGACGTTTCTCTATTTCTGGGTGACCAACTCGGTACTTCCTTCGTTCATGGGCGCGCATCCGATGCCCATGCGCTTGAACTGGTTCTACTGTTTGCTGGTGATCCCCGCATTGATCCTGATGTCGCCACGCGGTGCCGAAATTTCTGTCAAGGTATTCCGAAACGCGGTGATCGGCCTGATCTCCATCAGTTTCCTGCTGATTCCAATTTCGTCTTCGCTGGTGCTGGATCGGGATTACAGCCAGGGATACATTGCAGGCCTGCCACGGTTTACCGGCCTGGCCGCGCACGCCATCCTGATGGCGACGTTTTCCACCATCGCGATCTGGTGCCTTCTGGTTGAGCCATATCAAAAGAAATGGGTGAACCGGATGGCCTGGCTGGTTTGCCTGTCAGCGCTGGTGTTGACGCAATCCAAGACCATCTGGGTTTCGTTTTTTGTCGCGACTCCAGTCCTGCTGTATTACCAACGCGGGCTTCCGCGCCTGCGCGATTTCAGGACTTTCAAGGTTTTGCCGGTGTTCGTCGTCCTGATGGCGGTATCGGTCGGCATGGTTCTGGCGGTTTACCTGCTCTTCGGCGGCGGCGTCGAACGCATTGCAGGATTTTCGAACAGCAGCGAAGGTGCTCAACTGCTGTCCATGACCGGGCGCGACAAAATCTGGGCAGTGGCGCTCGAAGAATGGCGGAAGTCGCCCATCTTCGGTTATGGGCTCTCTCTGTTCAGTGAAGACTTCCGAAAAATCATCAATATGCCGGCAGCGTTTCATGCGCACAGCCAGGTGATCGACAGCCTGAGCAGGTCCGGCATTATCGGCGCGTCGGGCACCGTCTTTTACCTGACGGCCCTGACGTGGGCGGGCTTTCGTTATGCGCGCACGAGCCATGGCCTGAGCGCCGCGCTCGTGGTTCTGCTGCTGAGCCGCTCGGTCAGCGAGATCTCGCTCAGTGCGCTGGGCATCGGCGTTCTCGAGTGCGTCCAGTACATGTTGCTGACGGTCATCGCCGCGAGCATCACCAAGGAAAAACTGTCGACCAGTCCCGCAAGCCGGAATCACCGCGCGCGATCCTCGGCTTTCGATGAGCGGGGACGCATGAGCGGCTCCGGCGCCGTCGGTATTTAGGTTTATCAGGTATGCGATTCGAATGTCGACCTCCGGTCCATCGATCGCATCGAATAACGTCCAGTGGAAAATGAAGTTTTCGATCATTGTCGCGCTCTATAACAAGGCGCAATACATTCAGCAAACCCTCCAGTCGGTATTGGCCCAGAGTTATTCCGATTTCGAAATCATCGTGATAGACGACGGCTCCACCGACGATGGGCCGCAGCGCGTCGCCACTATGCTGGATGCGCGGATTCGGCTGGTGCGCCAGGCCAACGGTGGCGTTTCCGTCGCACGTAATCGCGGCATCGAACTGGCGCGGGGCGAGTGGATCGCCTTCCTGGATGCGGACGACCTTTGGCGTGCCGATTATCTCGAGGTCCAGGTCGCGAGTATCGAGGCGGTTGCACAAGCCGATATGGTCGCAACCGGATTCCATGCGGCGGAAGACCTGGCCGGATGGGTCGCAAACAGTCCGGAGCGAACCCCGATCCGACCGGTCGAGCTGATCGACGACTTGCCGAAGCGCTGGACCAAAGCTCCTTGTTTTTTCACCAGTTCGGTCGCGGTGCGCAGCCTTACGCTCAAGGCCCTGCCGGACTGGTTCGCGGTCGGAGAGAGTTGTGGCGAGGATATGGATCTGTGGTTTCGCCTGGCCGACTCCACGGTGATTGCATTTGTTCCCAACCCGCTCGTGGGATATCGGCTGGCCGCTGCCGGCAGCCTGAGTCAATCCCATACCCTGGAACGCTTACCGCCTTATCTGCGCCGCATGCTCGACAGGGCGGACACAGCGCAACTGCCGGCGAATAGAAGGCATTCGATGCGGCGTTTCGTGACCGAGCAAAAAATATCGTTCGCCCGCGCGGCGCTGATGGAAGAGCGACCGCCACTGGTTTTTTATTGGCTGAAACAGGCTTTTCCGGCCGGGACTCGTCACCACCGCTGGTGGGTTACCAGTGCCATGGTTTTGCTTCCGGGCGCCTGGGTGAGGCAATTCCAGGACTGGCGCATGCGGAGTTCGGCGGCGCACGATTGAATCCATGATTATTCCAACTTCTGAATCAGTGGCTATTACGGCATCTCCCGCAGCGGGCCTCGGGCGCGACTGCGTGGTGACCGTCGTCATCAAGGCACTGAACGAAGAGAAACGCATCGAAGTGGCGATCGAAAGCGCACTCGCCGCCGTGGCCGGTATCGGCGGGGAAGTCGTGCTCGCGGACTCTTGCTCGACCGACCGGACCATCGAGTTGGCTTCGCGCTACCCGATTCGCATCGTGCAGCTGAGCAGTGCGTCCGAACGCTGTTGCGGTGTCGGGCCTCAACTGGGTTATCAGCACTCTTCCGGTGAGTTCGTCTACATACTCGACGGCGACATGCAGATGCTCGATGGCTTCCTGCCCAAGGCGGTCGAATTTCTGAGACAACATCCCGAATTCGCCGGAGTGGCCGGGCAGGTGGTGGAAATGAATACCCACAGCCTGGAATATGTCGCACGCATGGAACGAGCCACCGGACATATGCAATCCGGCGAAGTGGACCGCCTGGACATGGGCGGGCTGTACCGCCGTTCGGCAGTAGAAGCAGTCGAATATTTTTCGGATCGCAACCTTCACAGCTATGAAGAGTTCGACCTGGCCGTGCGGCTCAGGGCTAAAGGCTGGAAGCTGTTTCGCATCGAAGAAGCCGCAGTGCGCCATCACGGCCACGATGCACCGCCGTACGATTTACTTCGCCGGCGCTGGCGCAGTCGTTATATCTGTGGGTTGGGCGAGCTCATGCGATCGTCCTGGGGCACTCCGCGCTTCGCGCTGGTCGCTGAAGGTGTGAGCGAACTCAAGATCTACCTGGCGGTATGGTTCTGGTGGCTGGTAATGCTGCTCGTGCTGATATCGCCGATCGATGGGCCTCTTAAAACCGGTTGGTTCACGGCATTGTTTCTGATGCCTTTCGTGGTGATGGCGATTCGCAAGCGGTCTCTGAGAAAAAGCATTTTTTCGGTCGTTTCCTGGTGTTTCAATGCGGCAGGGCTAATGCGCGGCCTGCTGACGCCGCGGAAATCACCCGAAGACACCATTGCGAGCGTTGTCGTCCGGGACGCGGTTTGACCTGATCAAAAAACTGCCCTGCGTCATGTCGCGGGTATTCGTAGGGAGCGTTTGTGTATATTGATTTCTTGAAGCGACGGGCGGCGGTCGCGGTGTCGCGCTGGCAACATACGGCCAAAAGCCTGGCGGCCATTCCCGGCAGTGCGAATGTATTGCTGGTGGCGCATAAGCACGAGCTGGCCCGTACCCAGACCTATCCTTTTTACTTCTACGAAAAAACGCTGGTCGCAGACCATGGCGTGCATTTTGCAGAACTGCCGCTGGATACATTGCTAGCTGCGGTCGAATCGGGCAAGGCGGTCGGCGGTGTCAATCGGACCATCAAGCGGATTTTCTTCCAGCCAGAGCTGCACATGAAGGGCGAGGATGAAGCGAAGGCGCTCGAGTTCCTGAAGAATTACTTTCCGAGCGCACGGATCGCACTGCTCGACTGGTTCGCCCCCTTGCACATTCGATATGCAACGGCCGCCGATCCGTATATCGATATTTATGTCAAGAAGCAGATCTACCGCGACTTTGCCAATTTTTCAGTGCCCACGATCGGCGATACCAACCTGAACGATTATTACGCACGGCGCCATCGGATTGCCGATGAACCCATGCAGTTCACACCGCCCCCCAATATGGAATCCAAGCTGCGGCTGGGCAGCAATTTTGGATTTTCACCGCAGATGGTCGACCTTTTCCTGGGACCACGTCCGGTGGCGGAAGGCCGGGACATCGATCTGCATGCACGGATCGCCGTCAACGGCGTCGCCTGGTATGCCGCCATGCGCCGGGAGTCGAAAGAAGCCGTCGGTCAATTGAAGGGCCTGAACATTGCGGCAGAAGGCCGGGTGCGGCGGCCGAAATTCTTCCAGGAACTGCAGCGCAGCAAGATCTGTTTCAGCCCATTCGGTTATGGCGAGGTGTGTTGGCGCGATTACGAGGCTTTCGCCACCGGGTCCATTCTGCTGAAACCCGATATGTCGCATCTGGTAGTGACGCCCGATTGTTTTCTCGATGGAAAGACGTATGTCTCGCTGCAGTGGGATCTGTCCGATTTTTCGGAAAAAGTACGTGAAACGCTGGGTAACTTTGCCGCGACGGATCCGATGAGACAGGCCGCGTTCGATTCGATTCGCAACTGGATTCTCAGCAAGGAAGCTGCAGCCGAGATCGGCGCATTGTGCTGAAACACCTGCCCGTGCAAACCGGCAATGCCATGGGGCGCCTGGATGGCCTGCAGGGTTTGCGTTTCGTCGCAGCCATGCTGGTGGTCGTCATGCACAGCACCGAGTCGGTTCATGGGCGGGGTGGCGATGTCGCGGGTTGGAGCATCGGTTCCTTCGGCGTCGATATATTCTTTGTGATCAGCGGTTTTGTGATGGCGTTGACGGCGCCACTGGCGGCCGGCGCGTGGCGCAGCCGAGTGGCCGCCGCGGTCGAATTCATGCGCCGGCGCATCTTGCGGGTAGTGCCCTTGTATTGGGCCTATACGCTGCTGAAACTGATTTTGGTGCTGGCAATTCCAGCGGCTGCTTTGCGGACCAGGCCTGAACTGGGGCACATCGTCACGTCGTTTTTGTTCCTGCCGGGCATGGACCCGACCGGGGTCATCATGCCGTTCATGCCGGTGGGATGGACGCTCAATTACGAGATGTTTTTCTACGCGGTATTCGCGATTGCCATCGCGCTCGCCGCACCGCGCATTATTTTCTGCATGGCGGCGTTCGCTGCGCTGATCGCCCTGGCCAATCTGTTTCCGGGCACGACCGCATTGCGTTTTTATGGCAATGCCTTTGTCTTCGAATTCGTTTGGGGAATGCTGCTGGCCTATCTGTGGTGGCGTGGCCTGCGTTTGCCGGCCTGGGCAGCGGTGGGCGCCGTGGCGGTGGGGGCTTATCTGGTGTTGGTGCACGGCCTGCCGGCGGGTAGTGTGCGTTTCCTGACCTGGGGCGCTTGTGCGGCGCTGATCGTGTATGGCGTGGTTTCCCTCGAATCGTCACTGCATGCTTTCAGGTTTTTGCCGCAGTTGCGATTCCTCGGCGACTCGTCGTATTCACTTTATCTTTCGCACACATTTGTTGTGCCGATTACCGTCGCGGTATTGGTCCGGTACCTGTCCGGCCCCGCCGCCGTCGTCGCGATGATGGTATTGGCGACCTTCGTCGGATCTCTCTCTTATGTTTTTCTGGAAAAGCCTGTGACCAATTTTCTGAAACACCGGTTCTCCGGAAAAAAACAAGCACCGGCCACGGTCGTCTGAAACGGTATGGAAAATCAAGTCAATATCCCTGCGGAATCCCGGTCGAGCGGCGGGTTTATCTACGTCGCCTGTCCCTGGACGCATGTGGGGGGCGGCATGTTCAAGGTGGCGGATTACCTCATCCAGGCGCAGTCGCCCGATATTCGCGCCTCGGCTGCCGAACTCCGTCCGCTGGATACCCGCGGTTCGGGCCGGGCGTCTTACTCGGCCTGGGTGCTGACCACCGCGCTCGCCAAACTGGTTCGCGGGCGCCTGGGCGGGCAGCTTCGCGGGGTGCACATTAATATGGCGGAGCGGCTGAGCCTGATCCGCAAGAGCGTGGTCGTGGTCACCTGCCGCCTGCTGGGCGTGCCGGTGGTGCTGCATTTGCACGCCGCCCAACTGCACCATGCGTACCGGCGCATGGCGTCGCCGATGCAGGCGGTGATCCGCTGGATCTTTTCCCTGCCGACCTGCGTGGTGGTGCTGGGACAGTCGGCGCACAAGTTCGTTACCGAGGATCTCGGTGTGCCGCCGTCGAAGGTGGAAATCGTCATCAACGGCGTGCCCGGACCGTCCGCGGCGCGTCGGGTGAACGCGGCAGGCAGCACCAAGCGCCTGTTCTTCCTGGGCAGCGACTGGGAACGCAAGGGGCTTTTCGACTTGCTCAAGGCCCTGGCGCACCCGGACTTCGAGCGCGACGGTGTCGAGCTGGTGGTGGCCGGGCGCGGCGATATCGAGGCCTGTCGCAAGCGCGCAACGGACCTCGGCGTGGCCGGGCTGGTGCGTTTCGAGGGATGGGCCGACCAGCAGAAGGCCGCGCGCCTGCTCGCCGAGACCGATGCGCTGGTGTTGCCTTCGTACGACGAAGGCCTGCCGCTGGTCATCCTGGAGGCGCTGGGCAACGGCGTCGCGGTGGTTTGCACGCCGGTGGGCGAGATTCCGACGGTGCTGACCGACGGCGTCGATGTCTGCTTCGTCCAGCCGGGCGACATCGCCGGCATCGCCGCCGGCCTGAACAAGGTGCTGGGCGACCCGGGCTATCGCGCCCTGCTCGAGCGCAACGGGCGCGCCTTGTACGAGCAGCAGTTTTCGCTCGGGCGCTTCTTTACCCGGGTGGCCGAGATCCATCGCAAGCATTTCGGGACCTCTGCAGCCCTGCGCGAAGGAAGCCTGCCGTGATCGTCGAAGCCGCTTCCATCGAGGCCGGCAGTTGCCTGAAAGTCGACGTCTGCATCGTCGGCAGTGGTGCCGCCGGCATTTCCATGGCCCTGGCGCTGTCGGGCCGGGGGCTGTCGGTGTTGCTGCTGGAGTCCGGCCGCATGGAACACCACGACCCCACGCAGGCGCTCTACGCGGGGAGCGTGGCGGACGAGAAGCTGCACAGCCCGCCGGACAAATACCGGCATCGCCGCTTCGGCGGCGCCACCGCCATCTGGGGCGGGCGCTGCATGCCTTTCGACCCGATCGATTTCGAGGCACGCGAATACATTCCGCACAGCGGCTGGCCCATCGCCTACGAGGACCTGGCCCCGTTCTATCCGGAAGCCAACCGGCTGGCCGAGGCCGGCCCTTTCGAGTACAGCGCCGATGCGGCTTTCGGGCCGGGCAAGCCGATGATCCAGGGCTTTCACAGCGACCGGGTGCGCACCGACGGCATCGAGCGTTTCTCGTGCCCGACCAACTTCGCGGCACGTTACCGGGAGCGCCTGCAGCAGGCGCCGGACGTGACCGTGCTGATGGGCGCCAACTGCACCGGCATCCGGCTGCAGGCGGACGGCAGCCGGGTGCGCGCGGTGGATGTCGCGACGCTCGAAGGCCATCGCTTTACCGTGGCGGCGCAGGACACCGTGCTGGCGGTCGGCGGCCTGGAGACGGCGCGGCTGCTGCTGGCTTCGCGCGACGTGGCGCCGGCGGGCATCGGCAACGAACACGACGTGGTCGGCCGCTACTACATGTGCCACATCGCGGGCAACGTCGGCAAGCTGACGGTGAAGGGGCCCACATCCAACGTGCGCCACGGCTACGAGGTGTCGCCCGAGGGCATTTATTGCCGGCGCCGCATCAGCCTGAGCGAGGCCGAGCAGCGGCGCCTGGGCGTGGCGAACATGGTCGCGCGGCTGCACTTTCCCCGCATCACCGATCCGGCGCACCGCAGCGGCGTGCTTTCGGGGCTGTTCATGGCGCGCAGGCTCATCAGCTACGAATACAGCAAACGCCTGAAGGACGGCGCACCGCCGACCGCCTCGGTGTACGCGCGGCACCTGTGGAACATCGTCACCGGACCGGTCGATACGCTGGGTTTCCTGTGGCACTGGGTGCGGCGGCGCACGCTGGCGCAGCGCAAGTTCCCGTCGGTCATCCTGCGCAACAAGAGCAACCAGTTCAGCCTCGAGATGCATGGCGAGCAGATTCCGCAGCCCGACAGCCGCGTCACCCTCACCGACGATTGCGATGCGCTGGGCATGCCGCGCATCCGGGTCGACTGGCGCTACAGCCCGGCCGATATCGACGCGGTGCGCAAGACGCTCGACGTGCTGGTCGAGGAATTCGCACGCAGCGGCCTGGCGACCTTCGAGTACGACGGTGCCGCCCTCGAGCACGACCTGACCCGCTTCGGCGCCTACGGCGGCCACCACTGCGGCACCGCCCGCATGGGGACCGATCCGCACACCAGCGTGGTCGATGCCGACTGCCGGGTGCATTCGGTCGCCAACCTCTACGTGGCGGGGAGCGCGGTGTTTCCGACATCGAGCCAGGCCAACCCGACGCTGACGCTGATCGCCGTGTCGCTGCGGCTGGCCGAACACCTGGTGGAGCGGGCACGGGCCCGCAATGCCGCTGTCCAAGAGATGTCCGGAGCGGTCGCCGCATGAAGATTCTGATTCTGGGAGGCTCCGGCCATATCGGCGGACGACTGTTCCGCATGCTGGACGCGGTGCCGGGGCTGGACGTCTGGCGCGCCTCGCGCCGCGCCGGCAATGCGGCCGAACGCTCGGTGCAGGTCGACACGCTGGATGCGGACGGCCTGCGTCGCGTGCTGGCCGACGTGGGCTGCGTCGTCAACTGCGTGGCCGGCAACGCCACGGCGATTTCAGCCGGCGCCAAGACCCTGGCGGCGGCGGCGCTGCACACCGGCAGCCGGGTGGTGCACCTGAGCACCATGTCGGTCTACGGCGGCGCGCAGGGCGTGGTGCGCGAGGACACGGCCTTCGACCCCAGCCTGGGCTGGTACGCACGCGCCAAGGTCGAGGCCGAGGCCGCCATGGCGGACCTGGTGCGCCAGGGCGGGCAGGCGGTGGTGTTGCGGCCCGGCTGCGTCGCCGGCCCGGGCAGCCAGTTGTGGGTCGGGCGCATCGGGCGCTGGCTGCAGGCCGGCCGGCTGGGCGATATCGGCGCGGCGGGCGACGGCTGGTCCAACCTGGTTCATGTGGACGATGTCTGCCGTGCCGTCGAGGCCGCGCTGCGGATGCCGTTGGCGGCGGGGCAGCTGCCGGCCTACAACCTGGCCGCACCGGACGGCCCGCGCTGGAGCGAATATTTCGTGGACCTGGGCGTGGCCATCGGCGCGACGCCGGTCAGGCGTTTGTCGGCCCGGCGCGTCCGGCTGGACGCCAAGGTGCTGGGGCCGCCGCTCAAGATCGCCGAAAAACTGGCGATGAAGCTGGGCCTGCCGACCGCAGCCCTGCCCGACGCCATGCCGCCGGCGCTGGTGCGTTTTTTCGAGCAGCAGATCCTGCTGGACGGACATGCCGCCGAAAACGGCCTGGGCCTGCGCTGGACGCCCTACCGCAAGACGCTCGAAGACGGCGCGGACTGGTTCGCCGGCCAGACGGCCCGGCGCTGAAGCGGAGAGCGGGGAGCGGAGCGCGGAGGGCGCTGCCCGCCGGTCAGCTGGAGATGCTGTCGCTGCGGGCCGAGCGCTTGAGGCTCGCGGCGCGCATCAGGAAGGCCGGGTTGCCGACCACGTAGCGCATGAAAAGCCGGCGCGGCTCCAGGGCCAGGCGAAACACCCATTCGCAGCCGACCTTGCGGACCCACTCCGGGGCGCGTGCCGTCTTGCCACCCAGAAAATCGATGATCGCGCCGCCGCAGATGATGAGGCAGGGCGTGTTCTTCATGGCCTTGCGCAGTTCCACGGCCAGCAGTTCCTGCTTGGGCATGCCCATGCCCAGCACGATGAGCTGCGGGCGCTGGTGGATGGCCATGGCGATGTAGATGTCCATGTCGTGGAAACCGTGCACCGAATCGATCTTGCTATGCGGCGTGATGTCGTCGGCCATCGAGTCGCGCGCACGGTTGGCGTATTCGTCGCGCGTGCCGAACAGGGCGATGCGCTTGCCGTCGTACTTGGCCATGATGCGCGGGATCAGATCGGTGCCGTTGAGGTTCAGCCCCGGGTCCCGTCCCAGCATGCGGTACAGCGTGGCCATGCCGGAGCCGTCGCGCAGCACCAGGTCGGACGATAGCAGCGCCGAATAAAACTCCGGCAGGCGCGCGGCGGAGTTCATGGCGTGTGCGTTGACGAAAGCCAGGATCAGCGGTTTTTCGGGCGCCTCGAGCCGCTTGAGCAGCTGTTCCAGCCTCGGCTCGTCGGGCACCGCGACGATGTGGTCGAGCAGGCTCAGCCAGCGATGGCGCCAGGAGGGGACGGGAACGGCGTTCATTGCACGGCGGCACCGACGAAGCGCGAGCGGACGGCGTCCGGCAGGGCGGCTGCCATCTGCGTGGCGAATTCGGCCTGGAGGGCATAGGCCCGCGCCGGGTCGGGATCGACCGACGACACGCGCACCAGCATTCCGTCCGGAATCTTGCCGGTCATGCCGTAGCGCATCTCGTTGAGCTTTTTACTCACGCCGCCCTGGTAGGCCTGCTGGCCGACCACCGTCCAGTAGGTCAGGGGCTCGTTGCGCGGGCCGCGGGTGCTCAGGCGGGTGGTGGGCACGCCGTAGCCGTTCATTTGCAGCGGAGCCCGCGAACTCTCCAGCACCGAGAAGCCCTGCGCCGGGTAGCACACCTCGGGCTGGTGCAGCTGGAAGCCGTCGCTCTGGTCGCGGCCGTAGGCGATCGACAGCATGATCGGGTAGTTCTGGCTGTTGATGTACACGCGGCTGAGCGTGGCGGTGTAGATGCGGTCGACTTCCCGCGCCCGGCCGGGATCGACGATGGTGGCCGGGGTGGTCTTGATTTCGGTCCAGTCGCCGAACTTGACCGGCACCATGGCGTCCAGCTGGATGGGCGCGCTCTCGTCGGCCAGCAGTGCACGCGGCGTCAGCGCCCACGCGACGCCGGCGGCTGCCACCATCAACGCGGCCAGTATTCCGTTTCGTATCGTGTAGTTCATGAGGTAGCCACCTCCGGACGGCGAAGTTTTTTGCCCGAGCGGAGTTTCTCGATGCCGTGGAGCAGGGTGTCCAGTCCGATGATCAGCAGCAGGGCGCTGAGGAAGAGCACCATGCCCGCGAAACCGTGCAGGAAGCCCTGGCCGGCGGCATCGCCGAAGTGGTAGGTGATGAGCACCAGGCTGCTGACGCGGATCACGTTGGCGGTGAACGAGATCGGGATGATCAGCAGCGCCAGTGCGACGTTGCGGAACAGCGAATCGCGCTGCACGAGGTTGAGGTACAGCAGGCCCAGCGCTTCCAGGGTGAGCAGCGTGTGCAGGCCGGCGCAGGCGTCTGCGACCAGCAGCTTGTACTGGCCGATCTGAAGGATGACGCCCACCCGCGCGATGGGATAGCCGAGGTGGTACAGGGCGTTTTCGGCTACATAGGACACGGCGATCTTCATCGGCATGGTGACCATGTCGATCACCTGGCCGGGCAGGGGCACCATGAAGACCAGGAAGAACAGGCCGAACCATTGCTGCCGCACGGCCGCGCCGCCGCGCGTCAGCAGCAGCAGGCCGACCAGCATCCACACCACCGAGCCGACCTCGAACAGCAGGATGCCCTGCGAACGGCCAACCACGTACAGCACGAGGCCCACCACGACCACCGGCCAGCCCCAGGCGCTGGGCGGAGCGCCCTCGCTCGCCTTCATCATCTCCGGCCATTTGCGATAGATGAGCCAGCAGCAGATGGCCAGCACGATCGGGCCGTGGCCCTGTTCGCCGCGGCCCCAGATGCCGGTGCCCAGGTCGTAGAACGTGGGACCGTAGAGCGCCAACATGCCGGCGATGAGCGGCAGCCAGAAGGCCAGCGGCATCCTGGCCGGGCCGGCCGCCCGGCGCACGGCGGTATCTGCGGGATCCGGACGGATGGTGGTGCTGGCCATGGTGTGCCTCAGGCGTCGTTGAGTACGGAACCGACCACGGTCGTGCCGAACTGCTGCAGGTTGCGCCGCAGCTGGTTGATCTTGGGTAGCGAGCTGACGTTCTGGCGGGCGACCACCAGGGCCGCGCCGGCGCGCACCGCCACCGTCTCGGCGTCGGCGTAGCGGGCGCCCGCCGGGGTGTCGATGATGATCACGTCGAAGTCGTGGCCCAGCGTCTGCAGCAGGCCGGTGAACGCCGGACGGCCGAGCAGTTCCTGCGGGTTGGGCGGGGTGGGGCCGGCCGGCAGCACCGACAGGCCGAGCAGGGAACGAATCGGCTGGATCACCTCCAGGCCGCAGCGCTCGGACATCAGGCCGGAAAGGCCCGCACCGTCGCCGAGCTTGAACAGCTTGTGCTGGCTCGGATTGCGCAGGTCGGCATCGATCAGCAGGGTGCGCTCACCGAGCTGCGAGAAGACGATGGCCAGGTTGGCCGCGACATAGCTGCGGCCTTCCTTGGCTTCGGCGCTGACGATCGCCAGCGCCTTGCGGTTGGCGTCGCTGTCGAACCACCGCAGCATCAGCTGGCTCCGCAGGGCACGCAGGTTCTCGACCGACGGGCTGAAGGGCTGATACGCGGCGACCAGTTCCTTGCTCAGCGAGGTGTCGTCCACCGGCAGGTAGGGGTAGTCGAACTGATGCGACAACGCATGGCGTATGTCGTCTTCGCTCAGCAGGCCGAGGCGGATCGCCGCCTCGCCGAAGCGCAGTCCTTCGTCCTTTTGCAGGCGCAGGATGCGCTCGGCGTTTTCCGGCGTCAGGCGGCCGTTGTCGACCAGAATGGCGCCGATGGAACGGCCGGCACCGGCCGCGCGGGTGCGGAAGTTGGTGCCGTTGGGGTCGAGGACCTCGATCGGAGAATGGTTCATGCAGCGCTCCGGTTGCCCAGGGCGGGCAGGGACGATTTGGATTGCAACCTGCGTTGCGAACGGCTGGGCGAGCTGGACGCGATGGACGCGAGGACCGGCAGCTCGAGGAACTCGGCCAGGTCTTCGGTCGAGCGGATACGGCGGTTGGTCAGCTCGATGAGCAGTGCCACGCCGATGCCCATCAGGGTGCCCAGGAAAACAGACGCCAGCATGTTCAGCAGAACGCGCGGGCTCGACGGCTTCAGCGGCGCGGTGGCCACGGTGAGGGTCGACAGGTTGGTCTGGTTCGAGAGGCTCTCCAGGCGCGATTGCGCGGCCCGCTGGCTGATGGCTTCGAATTCGCGCTGGGCGGCATCCACGTCGCCCTTCAGGACGTTGATTTCGTTGCGGCGGCTGTTGATTTCCAGCACCCGGTCCTTTTGGGCCGTGATGGCGGACTGGAGCTCGCGTTCGCGCTGCTTGCCGACCTGGTACGTGGTGTTGATCGAACTGCCGATGCGGGCGATCTCGCTGTTGAGCTGGCCCTTCAGGCTCGCCAGTTCGGCTTCGGTGCGCAGCGTCTGCGGATGGTTGGAGCCGAGGTTGCCGTTGCTTTCCTGCAGCTTGGCCTCGACCCGGGCGATATCGGTCTTGAGGCTGTTGACCAGCGGGCTCTGCATCACTTCGGCGACGGTGCCGCCGGCGTTGCGCTTGCTTTGGCTGTCGGTGGTCAGGGTCTGGATGGCGGTCAGCTGCGAAACCGATTCGTTGAGCTTGGCCGTCTCGAAATCGAGGCGTTCGTCGGTCGCCACGATGCCGGCCTTTTCCTGGTAAGCGTACAGGGCGCGCTGGGCGGCATTGAGCTTGTCGCGCGACACCTTCGTCTGGCCCTGGAACCACTCCGCGTACTGGCGGGCCGGTTCGACTTTCAGGTCGAGGTTGATGTCGATGTAGGCCTTGGCGAAAGCGTTGGCGGCGGCGGCGGCGAAATCGGGATTGGTCGACTTGTAGTCGATGGTGATGACGTTGCTTTCACGCGAGGGACGCACATCGACGCCGACCTGCAGCTGCGACGCCAGGTAGCCCACGAAAGAGCCCTTGCCCTGGGTTTCCTCGACCCACTTGCTGCGGGCGTCGGGATCCTTGTCGAGGCCCATCAGGGTCACGGCGCGTTGCGCCACCCGGGCGCTGGCGATCACGTCGACCTGCGTCGCCATGTAGCTCGGACCGGAGAGGCCCGGCAGCACCATGCCGGCCACCGGGTCGGGCGACTTCACGTCGACCAGCACCGCCGCCGTGGCCGTGTAGCGGCGCGGCATCAGTGCGGTGGCGAGCGCGAACAGCGCCACGATGATCGCCAGGGTCAGCAGCACCGCCTTGTAGCGGGCGCGCAGGATGAGAAGGAATTGTTGGATCGTCATGACGTGCGTCCTGTCTTGCCGGTAGTCGGGTGGGAGCCTAGAAAAGGCTCTCGCGGACGTAGATCACGTCGTCGGCCTGGACCGGGTCCGTCAGGGCGGGCGCGGTCTGCTCGACCACGCCCTGGGCGTTCTTGCGGCTCAGGCGCAGGCGCGTATCGCTGCCGCGCGGGGTGGGGCCGCCACCCTGGGCCAGCGCCTGCATGATGGTCATGCCGCGCTCGATGCGGTAGGGGCCGGGACGCTGGGCTTCGCCGTAGATGTAGAAGACCGGCGCGCGATGCACGTAGATCGTGTCGCCGTCGCGCAGGGTCATCTGGTCGGGTGCCTGGTCGTTGATGAAGAGGCCGGGGACGTCGACGGTCTGGCGGTAAGGCTTGCCATCGCGCACGCCGACCACGATCAGGACGTCGTCGCCGGTAGGCAATACGCCGCCGGCAGCGGCCAGCATGTCGCTCGGGCGCGTGTTGAAGGTTTCGAGCGGGAAGCGGCCGGGGCGGTTGACCTGGCCGAGCACGGCGACCTGGTTGCCGCGCAGCTGGCCGAGGGTGATCGTGACCTGGGGGTTCTTGACGAAGCGCCCCTGCTGCAGCGCGTCGGCGATGGCCTTCTGCGCGCCGGTGACGGTGAGGCCGCCGATCTTGACGTTGCCCACCAGCGGGTAGCTGATCACGCCGGTTTCCGGCACGCGGGTTTCGACCGCGAGGTCCGGGTTCTGGAAAACCTGGATGCGGATGTCGTCGCCTGCGCCTAACTTGTAGTCTGGCGCGGTTTGGGCCGACACGCCGAAAGCGGTCGCCAACGCCAGCAAACCCGCTAGCAGGCCTTTGTGAATACGCTCGATCATTCTGGAATCTCCGGGAAATATCTGATGTGTTTTTTACTTCGGGCTTGCGGCATCGTTTGCGGCAAAGTCCCCAACGTAGTCAATTTTTGCCTTTGAGCGCAGATTTTTAACCAGTTCGGTGACGTTTTGGCTGAGATTCTGGTTCGAAAGGAACTGCGCGATGCGAGGCGCGGCCGCTTCGACCGGGACCGGTGCCATCTGGAAGGACCTGACGTAGATGGCGGTCATGGTCTGTGCGTTGCTCGTCAACACGCCCTGGCCGGGTTGCAGGCGGCTGAGACGGGGCAATAGTTCGAGCGAGATTTGTTCGGACGCGCGTTGCGATTCTGTCCTAGCAACTTCCACGCCGCTTCCAGCCAACGCCTTGACGACTTCTTCTGCCGGCTTGCCGGATTCGACGATCGATTTCACCGCGGCCTGCGTCTCGGCGGGGGTGGACGCGGGGTAGCTGAATTCCTGGAGCTGGAAGACGCGGCGCTGGGAGAACAATTCGGGATGTTCGTCGTAGTACTTGCGAACGGTCCGGTCGTCGGCCGGGGTCGCCGCTCCGGTGGCCTGGCGCAGGTAGGCGTCTGCGAGCACATCGCGCCGTGCGGTTTCCAGCGCCATCTGCACGTCGGGCGAGCGGTCGAGCTTGTCTTCCATGGCCTTTTGCACCAGCAATTGCTGGTCGACCAGTTTCTCGAGCACCTGCTTGCGCATCGACTGGGCGGCCTCGGCCGTCTCGGCGTTCATCTTGGCGCGCGTCATCACGTAGTTGATCTGGTGAACGGAAATCTCGGTTCCGTCGACCTTGGCCGCGACTTGCGTCGGCACCTTTTCGGCGGACTCGGTCTTGCCGCAGCCGGCGATCGCGAGCGCGATGGCGGTGGCCGCGAAAAGGCGGGTCAGCGCATGTGCGCCGGAGGTGGAACGCAGGGAATAGGTTGTGTGAGGCATATCTTTCATGGGAAAGGCAAGTGATCGGCCGCCGCGGCCTAGAAAGAAATCTGTGCGTCCAGGCCGACGCTGTTGCTGGTATAGGGGAAGCCGGTGAAATTGGAGTCGCGCGATCGGCGCTGCAGCCAGGTGCTGACGCTGATGAACTCGCGCGGCACCCAGTCGAGGCTCAGGCGGGTGAGCTTTTCGTTGTCCTCGCGCCGAGCGGTCGTCAGCACCGTCGGGACGTTGCCCTTGAAATCGCGCTTGCTGATCTCGTGGCGCAGGCTCATCGAGAGCTTTTCCTTGATTTGCCAGCGCGGCAGGATCGTCAGCTTGTCGATGGTGGCGAAGCTGCTGTAGAGGCTTTGGAAATCGGTGCGGTCGCGGGCGAGTCCGACCTGCAGATTGACCCGGCTCGTGACGCTCCAGTCGAGGTTGGAACTGGCCGTGATACCGCTGTTGTCGCGGAAATTGAACTCGTTGTATTTCTTCTGCAGGTAGGAGACGCGGCTGTCGAGCTTGGTCTTGTCGGTGACCAGCCAGAGCATGCGAAGTTCGTGCTCCGACTCGTCATAGCTGGAAGGCAGGAAGCCCGTGGCGGCGAAGCTCACCGCGCTGTATTCGCCGGAACCCTTGCGGTAGCGATACGACAATTCCGAGCGGGAAGAAAACTGCCTGACAAGACCGATGTCGGCCGAGTTGATCGTGAAGGAGCGCTGCTCCAGGATGGTCGCCGAGTTTTGCAGGTCGATGCGCGACAGCGCGCCTCTCACGCGCCAGGCGCCGTCGAGTTCGTAGGTGGCGTCGAGGGCGTTGTACTTGGTGATGCGCTGGTTTCGGACCGAGAAGTTGCGCACGTCGCCGAAGCTGTTGAGCGACTCCTCGCGCTTGGAGATGACCATGCCGCGAAACCGGGGAGTCAGCTGCCACTGCAGCACGCCGTTGTAGTTGAACGCGCTGAAGCCGAGATAGGAAAAATTCTGGTAGTCGTAGTTCACGGCGCTGGCGTCCAGCTTGACGTGCTGCAGGCCGTAATCGCGCTCGAATCGCAGGCCGCCGACCGCGGTCTTGATGGTCTCGGCCGGGCTGCTGCGCCCCACGAGGGCCGGCGCGCTGTTTTTGTCGGTCAGCCTGAACAGGTTGTCGTCGTGGGAAAGGCTGTACGCCGCCGACAGCTGCAATGAATCGTTGGGATTGGCATGGGCAGCGGTGACGGCCAGCACCAGGGGTGCGAGATGCAGGCAGTGCAGGTAATGCCCGGATTTGACTTTCATGCGTGGGCCCCGCTCAAAACGCCGTTGAGACTCGGGATGAAAACGCCGGCAAGAATTGCCCACTTGTTCACGGCATTTCGCAATAAATCGCTATCGAGCTTCGGTCCCGTGATCTCTGCGTGGCATGGAGCGCTTGAACGCTTCATGATGCGGGCCGATATATTGGTCTTATGGGCGAGCCGGTTGCCGCGCGCCGTTTGGTGGTACATGAGTCCGGAGAAGTCGTATTCGGTCGCCTCTGCATGTGGTTCGATATTGGCGGCGGGCAAAAACTGCGAGGAGGGCATTTTGCGGAGAGCGATAGGTTTCGGCAACCCGCAGCGCCTGAGGCGGGCTGCAAGACGTAGATGTCAGAATCCGTGAATATTTTACATCCAAAAAACAATGGAGTACCAAAGGTACTCCATCTTTATTGAAGGCCTCCTGGTGGAAGCCAATTGGGCTTCAGCGATTCTTTTGACGGCGGCGTGCGATCATGCCCATCATTCCAAGGCCGGCAAGCAACATTGCATAGGTTTCTGGTTCCGGAACTGCAGGCAGAACCCGAGGACCATCTACCAACGCAATGATGCCGGTATAGCCGGCGGTGCCAATGCTGTTGCCGCCGATTTGAAATGTATAGGTGGTATTAGGCAAAAAGGTTGCGGACGTCGCCAGGGTAATGATGGTGGCAGCGCTGCTGCCGGTGCTGGTGGATTTTGTGGGGGCCGAAACAACGACGGCATTGGCGACTTGCGAAAGGCTGCTGTACGCACCTTCGTACACATTGGCCCTGGACACCGCCACGCCGTAGATCGATTCGAAAATAATGGAAGTCGCAGCCAGTCCGCCGAGCGAAGTGAGCGGGGTGCTGAAGGTGTAGAAGTCGTCGAAGCTGCCGACAGTGGTCACCGCTTTGATGGTTTCCGTGCCGGAAATGACGCCGAGGTTGAAGGCTGCAGCGTTCGCGGACGCTTGCATGCCGAGGGCCAGGGTTGCCGCCAGAGCGACTTTGGAGATGACGTTGCGCATGGTGATATTCCTAAAAGGTAGAGGACAAGGGACGGGACGGGATGGACAAATGTTGCATTGCGATCCCCATGCTCTCAATAGACCGTTGAGACTAGATTTTTCCTCCGTCGTCAGGTCTTTCTGCTGGCTTCTCTTTTGCGCTTCATTTAACTTATGTCGGCGTCGTCGATTTTGTACGGCTCACCGAATTGGGGTATTCTTACCGTGTCAAGGTGTATCTTTAAAATGATGGTTGGTGTTCATGAAGTGAGTGATTGCACACCGCTTGTAGCGGCTGCGTACTCGATATTTGCAAAGCGTTCCGGTATGGAACGGGTCGCCTTTTCGCGGCCGGGTCGGGGGTCGATGTTTTTTCCGGTTTTCAGGTAGCCACATGACCTTCTTCTCGTCGCTCTCGGCGGACGACATCAGTCGGTACTTCCGCATCATTACGCAGGCGGTCAGCGTCAAGCGTCACTTTGACCTGCTGGTATGGCTTCAGGGCGATGTGCAGGCTCACATACCCCACGATATTCTCGTCGCGGGTTGGGGTGATTTTGAAAAAGGCCCGCTGTATCACGATATTGTTTCGGATTTGAACGGTGTGCGATCCGAAAATATCGATTCACGGGCGCTCACGCCGTTTTTAAAAGCACTTTTCAATCATTGGGTCGAGTATCAAAAACGTCCTTTTGTCATCACTGCGAATGAAGCGGGCTGGTTCAAGGATGACGTCGATTTGCAAAGGCAGTTAGGTGATGGTTTGCAGAAGGCCCGTTCGATGCTGGTTCATGGAATCAGCGACGAGCGCGGACAACACGACTGCATTTATATTATCTTGAGCACCAAGACCAAATATGGTGATGCAGTTTGTAGCGCAATGGAGGTTTTGTTACCTTACATCGATACTGCGCTTCGCCAGGTCGCACATTTGCCGCTGCAGCAAAACTCCGGGGAGGCCTATAAAGCATCGCCGCTGTCGCCTGAAAACACCGCCGCCGAACTTTGGAGCCTGAGTCCTCGCGAGGTGGAAATAATGCATTGGGTAGCCATGGGCAAGACGAACTATGAAATCGGGAGCATCCTGAATATCAGTTCGTTCACTGTCAAAAATCACATGCAACGGATTTTCAAAAAGCTCGACGTGTCCAATCGCATGCAAGCTGTTTCTGCGTTCAAGGCTGCAAATTCGAATGAATAAGCCCGAGCGCCCCGGCTCGGCGCGGCGCTTCGGCCCCGCCCCGGTCGTCGGCGACGGCTTGCTGGGACCGGTCGAATCCTTGCTGGAGCCGGTGGTGCTGGTGGGCTCCCTGTGGTTGATCACGCTCTACTTCGAAAGGGAGCTCACCGGGCCCTACATGATCCTGTCGATCGTGGTGTTCGCACTCACGTTCCCTGGAATTTCCCGGTTGCGGACGCCCGCTACCAAGCTGATCGCGCAGGTGGTCCTGTCGTGGGCGTGGATCGCCGGGCTGTTGTTGCTGGGCGGCTACGCCACGCGTTCGCTTCACCAGTTTTCGGCGCGGGTGCTGGAAACCTGGCTGTGGAGCGCGCCGCTGGCGCTGGTGATCGGGCACCTGGCGGTGCGCTGGCTGGCGCCTTACATCCTGTCTTTGCAGGGGCCGCGACAACAAGTGGTGATCGTGGGCATGAACCCACAGGGCATCGCCCTGGCCGATAGCATCGACGGCGCCGAGTACTCGCAGATGTCCCTGTGCGGCTTCTTCGACGACCGGGAGGCCCAGCGCCTGGAGGAGCGTGGTGCCCATACGCTGCTCGGTCGGATCGACGAACTATCCGACTATGTGAAGGCGCACCGCATCTCGGTCATTTACCTGTCCTTGCCGATGGCCGCAGAGCCTCGTGTGCTGCAGATCCTGGACGAGCTGAAGGACACGACGGGGTCCATCTATTTCGTGCCGGACATGTTCGTCACCGATCTCATCCAGGGTCGCGCAGCCTCGGTTAATGGCGTCCCGGTGATCTCGGTGTGCGAAACCCCTTTTCACGGCCTGATGGGGATGGTCAAGCGTGGCAGCGACATCGTGCTGTCGGTGGCGATCCTGGTTTTGATCTGCCCGGTGCTTCTCGCGATCACGGTGGCGGTGAAGGTCACCTCCCCGGGCCCGGTGATTTTTCGACAGCGCCGCTACGGTCTGGATGGCCAGGAGATCGTGGTCTACAAGTTCCGCTCGATGCGGGTCTCGGAAGACGGCCCGCAGGTTCGCCAGGCGCAAAAAAACGACAGCCGCATTACCCGACTGGGTGGATTCCTGCGCAAGACGTCTCTGGATGAACTACCGCAGTTCGTCAATGTCCTGCAGGGGCGAATGAGCATCGTCGGACCGCGCCCGCATGCGGTGTCGCACAACGAGTCGTATCGCAAGTTGATCAAGGGCTACATGGTTCGGCACAAGGTGAAGCCGGGCATTACCGGCTGGGCGCAGATCAACGGCTTTCGGGGTGAGACCGAAACGCTCGACAAGATGCAGGGCCGTATCGAATACGACCTGGACTACCTGCGCAACTGGTCCCTGCAACTGGATCTGCACATCATTTTCCGAACCATCCGGCTGGTGTTCGCCGACCACCGCGCTTACTGAGCTTTGCCAAAACGCCGGGCTCGATGCACTCAGCCACAGGGTGTTGGGAGACTTGTGGGTGCTCACTTTCAATACATAATCCCGTTTTTGAATGTGCAGCACCTGCTCGTGCCTGCGCAGAATTCGGGAGCGCCATGGGCAAAACGGGTGGGACATCGGATCTTTCGATCCCTAGGCTGAACCGGCAGATTGCGGCGGTCGGTCGAACGACGAGTCACGGCACCGACCGGGTCGCGCAGGGGTTCCATCCACCGGGCGCCGATATCCACCTGGTCATGAATACCTTCAATCGCATGGCGGGCGCTCCATCGATCGACGGCTCTGCGCAAAGTGAGCAAATCTTCCATCTCTCCGACTATCTGCGCCTGAGTCTGTCCCACACCGTGCCGGCCGAAGTGGCGGTCGATCAGGAACTCGCCCTGTTGGAAAGCTACCTTCGTCTGACCTCCGTGTTTCGCGGCTGGACGCTCGATCACATCGTTTCGGTCTCGACTTCGGCGAGTAACACGCGGCTTCGGGCCCACTCCTTGTGCCTCATCGTGCAAGCGGTGTTCTGCGCCTATTCGGTGGACAGCCCGGGCCCATGGAGCATGACGGTCGGATTGGCACGGCCCGCCAGCGGCGTGCTGGGCATCGACGTCCACCTGCAGCCCACCTCCGAACAAGCGCCTGCGCGTCGGCGCCAGGTCGACGTGGCCTTGGAGGCGCTTTGCCGTTCGATGTCCCGCCCGGGCAGCGGCTGGCGCCATGCCATCCGCCGAGGCCACCAGGCCGGCATCGCCGTTTGCATCTCCATCGACTGACCGGCGTGCATGTGTCGTGATGTGGTCGCCAGCGTCAATAGCAGTGACCGTCCGAGCCCCGGAGTTCTGCATGGTGGTGGACGACGATCGTGTTGCCCGCCTGGTCGTGCAGCATCGCCTCGCCCTGCTCGGCGTCACCGCGTTTTCGGTCGGCAATTGCGCAGATGCCTTGTCCCAGGCGGCACTGCGTCGCCCCGCGGTCGTATTGCTGGACACCTGTCTTCCGGACGGCGATGGCTACCGCCTCGCAACGCAGCTGACCCGGCAGTTCGCCGATGCATCCCTGGCAACGCCGTCGTTGATTTCCCTCTCGGCGCGCACCGGTGAAGCCCATCGGCGTTGCTGCCTGGACGCAGGCATCGAGAGCCTGTTGCCCAAGCCCGCTTCTCTGGCGCAGTTGGCGCGGGCGCTCGGGGTGGCGACCGCTGGCGATGCGGTTCGAAACACAGCACTCGATATGCGGCCAGCGTTGGCCGTCGGAAAAGGCGCAGAGGACTTGATCGTGCTGTATCACCGGGCTTGCAGGGAGGATCTCGCCGGCCTCAAGCGCGCGGTGACGTGCCGAGACGCCGATCGTGCGAGGGCGTTCGCTCATCGTTTGAGAGGTGCGTCTGCCTGGGTCGGGGACGGTGTCGTATCGGCAATCGCAGCCATCTTCGAGCCGCCGGAGGGCGCCCGCGCGGCGGAGCCTTTCATACAGGACGCAGCCGTGCGTTGGCTGGATGGCATTTTCAACGGCGGAAGTCTTCCGTCGTTTTTGCAGGCGCACCATGACCACGCAAACGGCTGACCCCGCTGCCGAGTGGTCCCCTGCGCCCCAAGCCGATATACGGGTGGCGGTGCTGGATGACCATGTGGTCGTGCGTTACGGCATCGAGCTGCTGCTGGAGCATACGCACGGGTACGCCTTTACCGGGGCCGCATCCAATTCGGCGGAACTCCTGCGCCTGCTGGCCCACAAACCGTGCCACGTTCTGGTGCTGGACTATCAGCTGTCGTCCGATCAACTGGATGGCTGGAGTCTGGTTCGCCACCTTCGCCTGCGTTATCCGCATGTGCGAATCTTGGTTTACACGGCCTACGCCAGCCTTGCCGTCGCACGCGTCGTGCGGCGCGCCGGCGCGCACGGATTTCTGGGCAAGGACGCTGGCCTCGCAGCGCTGATCGACGCGATTCGCAGCATCGCGGCCGGTCAGAAAATGTTCCCAGCGGAGGCGCAGGAACTGGCCGACTGCGTCAATCTCGAAGGCGGCGAGGTGACGTTGTCACCCCGGGAAAACGAAGTGTTGCGGTGCTGTGTGCTGGGCATGAGCGTGACCGATATCGCCCAAAAATTCAGGCGCAGCGTCAAGACGATCAGTGCGCAGAAACTGGCTGCCTATCGAAAGCTCGGCGTGCGAAACGATCACGAGTTTTGGCTCCTGTACGCCGATACCCGACCGGAGGTCGGATGGTCACGCCAATAGCGATTTTTTGGTCAGATTCGGAATCGTCCCATTGCCATTGGAATGTCCGGCACTTCACCATGTCGTTTCGGGCAGTGGCAGCGGCAATACAAGTGGTCTGAATTTGCCCCACCGTCCCCACCACACACACCGGGTTTGGATCGAGATCGATTTTCGATGCCTGTTGAACGAACATCTCTGTCCATGCTCTGCAGAACATCCCTCGCGCACCGACCGGCTGCGGCATGGACAGGTACCACCTGATGACGGTCCAGACTCTTTCCCGCCGGTCCATCCGCACTTTTGGCGGACTGGCCATCGTCGGCGGAGCGGAGCCGAAACCCTCCTTGAGTGCGAGGCAGCGGCAATTTCTGCGTTGGTTGGTATTGGCGCCGTGGGGGCCTCCGATGGAGGTCGCGGCAGTCTGCGACATCATGTGGCCGGGCGTCGACGGCGCGGCTGCGAACAGTAATTTTTCAAGCACTGTTCGGCGCTTGCGGCAGGTACTCGGTGGCCCTGCGAGCATCCTGGTGGAAGCCGGTACGGTTCGCCTCCATTCGGCCGCGTGCCGCACCGATCTCGACCTTCTGCTCGATATCCAGGCTCGCCTCGGATCGGCAGACGCAGCCGACCAAGCCTCGAGCCTCGCCATCAAAATGCTGGCCGAATTCGCCGGCGAAAACCCAGTGCTGCGGGCACGGTCCGACTGCCGGGACATGGCCCTGAGAATCCAGGCGGTCGAAACTGCCTGGAAGCATGTCACGCTTCATTTGGCTCGCTGCCTTCAGGGCACCGTGCACGCCGGGCTTGCCTTGCGGCTATGTGAACGAATAGAGCGTCACGGCCTGGCAGATGCGCGGGTGTTGGCGCAGTGGCAGGTACTGGCCGAGACATGCTGGCTGTCGCCGGTCGGATAGCGGTACGGGTTCATGGGGGGGGGCACAGCCCACCGGAAAAATCACGACGCAGCCGAGGTCTTCTGAAGTCTGAGGTCCGTGCTTTCCTCGTCTTCACTCTCTTCTTTGGCCCGCGCCAGCGCTTGTCGGCACTCCGCCAGATGCGACGACAGGGATTCCATGTGCGCTTCGTTCTGCCTTAGTCGATGCACGGCCTCGGCGCACGCCATGGCGGCATCGGCCACCGCGCCGACGGCCTTGGCCAGCTTGGCCTCTGCGCTACGCAGCGTGGCATCCAGCGCCAGTGCATGTAGGCGTCCGGCCTGAAGCTCATGGAGAACGACTGTTCGGCCCGACCGGGTTCGGCTGATCAGTGCCGCGGCATAGGCATCCGCGGCAACACGGCACCGTAATGCCGCTGCACTACAAGCTGATTGCTCATCCGCGCATCGCCGGTGCTCAAGGCGGGCCAAGGCCAGCGCCTGCGCCAACGTTGTTCCCCGGCGTCTACGGACACCGAGCAACGTGGTGTAGTCGCCAATAGCGCGCAAGCGATTCATGCTGCGCGAGGCTCAACCCATGGTGGTCTTGGACGGCGTCTCGTTGTAATACCGCCGGTAGCCCGCGGTCAGTGCGGTGCGATTCTTGATGCCGTGCTTCATGGCCACTTCCATCACGCCGGCGCCGCTTGCTTCCTGCAGGTCCTCGCGAATTTTTTGCATGCGATGCCGTCGCAAGACCTCGCGGGGCGACAGTCCGATGTGTTCCTTGAACGCCAGTTGCAGCGCGCGTTCGGATACGCCGATCACCGTTGCGACATCGTTGATCGAAAGGCCGGACTGATGCGCATGCGCCAACATGTATTGGTAGGCCCTGCGATAGCGCGCCGGCAAACGTGCACTGATGTCGTCTTTCACGACCGCATAGTGGCTGGCCTGCTTTTCCTCGAAACGCTGCATGATGGGATAGGCATTTCGCATGGCCTGCATGGCAAGCAGGGCGTAGTGCGCGTACAGGCTCAGGCCTTCGTCCGTCAGCCCTTGCAGCAGCCGAAGCTTGGCATGGCAATGCACCAGCTGACGTTGTTGCGGATCGGTGCCGTCGGCCGTGGCGAGGTTGCGTTGAAGCTGTGCTGCGCCACCGCCCGCGATCAAGATTTCGGCGATGTGCACCAGCTTTCCGGCGAGGGCAGCCTGTGTCAGTTCCAGAACGACCGTCTGGTGGCACTGGGGTGACAGCATCCGGGTGCTTGCCAATACCGCTTGCAAGGTCAGGCTGTCACCGGACTTGCCGCGAGCCAACGCTGCAATACTTGCAAGCTGGTCGTTTCGTTGATCGAGCAGCCGCGCACATGCGTCGTCGCAGATGCCGATTGCCGAACTCATCGGATGCACATCGGCTTCGCCCAAAGGTTGGCCCAATGACTGCCAATAGATGTCGTCGCGCATTTCCGGCTGCTGCTGCACCATGGCGCGAACGTCGAAGTCATGCAGTTGGAGCATCGCTAGATGCCGCCATCCGGCAAGCCCGGCCGCCCCCGCCTGTTCAGAGACTGCCTTCAATACATCCCGCGCCCTCGACCTCAAGCCGGAGTCGAAAAAAATCTGTGAGACAAGAACACCAGCCTCGATCTGCCGTGGAATCGAGCACTCTGTTTTGAAAATTTTCTGGAAGCAACTGGCCGCTGTTTCAAAGCGTCTCTGAAATAAAGCGAGCAAGCCGGCCGCACGGCAGGACAAGGCCTCGACCTCGGGCGATGTCTGCAAGGACTTGAGGGACTGCCTGTAGGTTTCCTCGGCCTCTTCGAATGCGCCGCGCAGGAGATGCAGATCACCGCACACTTGCCTGAAGCGCGCCGCTTGCAAAGCGTCGGCCGCCGTGTCTGCTGCGGCTTGGGCCGCCACAGTGGCTTCCGATAGGCGGCCATGGGCCATGCTGGTCGCGGCCAGTGGCACCGCAACGCTGCAGTCGAGTGCTGAACAGATGAGCAGGTAGTGATAGGCAATCATCTTTTGGCTGGTGGTGAAGGTCGTGTGATGGGGTCCAGGCAGTGTCACCATCTCGTCTGCAGGAGGTGCTTGCATTCCACTTGCAGCACGCTAGGAAAATTCCTAAAACCGACGTGATTCGCCATGACTCGGCCTTGTTGCTGCGTACGTCGCTTAGGGCGCCTGCAACGCTTCAGTCCGTTGCGTCGCCTTCGGAAAAATCGGACGTGCTTGCGTCTTCTGCCCAGCCTGGGAAGTCGGTTGCGATCGCGTCTTTCCATGCCTGGTCGTCCAGACACGTGGCATCCGACTCGCCTGCAAACGCCGCGGTGGTGTACGCAAAAGCCTTGCAAAAATTGAGACCCATGGCTGCAGCGTTGAATGTCATGGCCCGCGCTCCGAAGGCTTCCGCTGCGAGGGCGGTTCAGTCGGGCTTCCCGGTGCACCTGCACCTGCACCTGCACCTGGCTTGCCCGCAAACGTCGATTCGGGCGCTTGATTCCGGGCGTGGGCGGTCGCAGGCTGGTGGAACGGGTCACGCTGGCTAAGCCGCAGCATGGCGAGTTGCGTGATCAACCGCACGAGGTAGACCGGAAAAAAGGCGCTCGGTTTCGCCTTGCTTGCCCTGTCGGCGCGCTGTATCTCGGACGGAGCCAGGATACTTTTAGCGAGTGGTGTAAGAGCCTTTGCCGGTCCTTGGACCAAAGGCGATGGGCTGGCGGCAACGCTTTGAAATACCGTAGCGTCGTTCGCCTCCGCGACCCTCTTGGGGATCCCATGAAGTTGACCCCAGATCGGATCGGTCGATACGTTGAGGAGCCGCTCCATCGCGGGTGTCGGCGACGGTGGTAATTCGGTCTGCCGGAGTGTCCGTGCCAGATCGACCAAGGTCTTCTCGGCTTCCATAAGGAACCGCGCCACACGCTTTTCTTCAAAGCAACCGATCGCGGGATCATCGTGCGGGCTTTCAGCTTCTGCCAGCCGGTGCAGATGATCGGCCGCGTACCGATCCGCAAGCTTCAACACCGATTGGAAGGCGGTGCGCGCATAGCCTTCGATCGCGCCCGGAGGGATGGCTGACGGTGCAGGCGCAGGTACGCCGCCGAGTACCGCGTAGCGCTGATCCATTTCGACCCCTGACATCGCGCTTTGGCCAAATTCGCTGCGATCCAGCAAGCGGGTATGGCCGTGCGTCGGCAGGGCAGCGAATGAAGCGTCTGCTGATGCGGGAGCGCCAGCGGGCTTGTCGACGCAGGCGGTGGCGCCCGGGCTGCTTCCGGACGGCACCGGCGAAGTGCCGATTGCGTCCGAACGGGGCGCAGTGGCGGGGACGGAGCCCCTCGCAGAGGTACTGAGATTCACACTCACGTCGGGACTCCTTGGTTGTTGGATGGCAGCGTATGACGCACCGGACCCGCGGGGCTCCGGCCGCACGAAAGGGCAGCGGCGGAGGCGAAGTCGGGCCGTTTCAAGGTCTGCTGGGTGTAAAGGATCCATCGCCGCATGGCGGCTTCAGAGGGCGCAGGCCTTTTATTCATCCTTCGTGTCAGCGGACGCGGGCTTCGGTTGAACCCGATCGAGGCAACGGTGGGCGCCTACGCTCATCCTCATGTCTTCGCTGCCATGCCGCTCCGCCGCCGATAGTTCAAGCGTCCGCCTGGCTGCGCCCCTCGGGGCTCCGCTGCTGCCCGAAGCGGACCTTCGGGCGTCACGCATTCGCCAGTGCGCCCGGCGCTCGGTTCAACAAGCCTGGCTTAAAGGTTATGGGGGCGGCCTGCGACTCGAAATCGGCCGCCACTCTCCGGTGCGCAGTGGTGCCGTGGTCATGACCGTCACGACCGCCCTTGGGTGTTTGCGCCTGGCAATCGCTCCGGAACAATGGCCCGCCATGGCAAGTGCCGCAACCCTTCCGGAAGGTAAACACCGCCGGGCAGTCGCCTCGCTTCTTTTCCGCGAGCAACTCATTGCGGCAGCCGACAGGGTCCTCTCGGTCGATCTTCAAATCCTGGCTTCTTCGGCGCTGGTCGACACCGGCGTGTCCGTGCGTTGCCAGGGCACCTTGCTGCATCTGGTGCATGTCGACGAAGCATTGCTCGAGACGCTGGAATCGCAATGTTCCTTCACAGCGCAACCGCCGCCCGCAGTTCTGCTAGGCATGCGGATTCCCACGCGCGTTCTCCTGGGCGCCCGGTTCATGGCGCAAAGAGTGGTACGGGCTGTCCGCTATGGCGATGTCGTGCTTCTGCCGGTGCCTGCCCCATCCACTGATGCTTCGCCGACCTCGTATCCCGCCACTTGCGTGTGGGGCGATGGAAATGCGGCGCGCGAATCGCGCCTCATCGAGGCGCGGGTTCTCCTTCAGAACGGCACCATGACTTTCCTCGAAAAACCAACCCGCAAAAGCGAGTCCTCATCCGGGTCGATGCCGGTACCGGTGCCGACCCCCGAAGCCTCCGCACCGGGCGAACCTGGCGCTACGTCGATGTCGCAGCCGCCCGCGGAAACGTCGTCCGACCCGGCCTCGACCTTCCCCAATTTTCCTGAAGCATGCGACCTGGAGTGCCTGGAGCTTTTGGTTCATTTCGAGCTCGCTGGTCCGTTGCTTCGCCTGACAGACATCGCCAACCTGGATGTGGACGACGTGCTGGATCTCGCTGTACCGGTCGATCAGGCGCGCGTCCGTATCACGGTCGCGCGGCAGATGGTCGGAGTCGGTGAACTGGTCGTCGTCGCAGGTCGCCTGGGAGTGCGAGTGCTGCACATGAAACTCGGCGATGGTCCAAAGGGCGCCGCATGAGTTTTCAACCGGGCGATATGGTGGGCCTGCTGCTCATCAGCATTGCGTTGGGCGTGCTGCCCTTTCTCATCATGTCACTGACGTCTTTCGTCAAGATCGTGGTGGTGTTGAGCCTGGTACGCAATGCGCTGGGAGTGCAACAGGTGCCTCCGACGATGGTAATCAACGGCCTCGCCTTGGTACTGACCGCCTACATCCTGATGCCGGCGGTGCGTGCCACTCTGGATGCAGTGCGGCCCCGGTCATCGGACAGCATGACCGAGCGGGCAGTCGATCTGCTGGATGCCGCGCGGGAGCCTTTTCGGGCGTTTCTCTCCAAGCATGCCCACGAGCGCGAGAAGCGATATTTTTTGAAGTCCGCAGCCGATTTATGGCCGCGTGCGGATGCCGAAAACCTGAAGCCTGACGACCTCATGGTCCTGGCCCCCGCGTTCGTGGTCAGTGAATTGGCCGAAGGGTTTCGTATCGGGTTCCTGCTGTACCTGGCGTTCATCGTGGTGGATCTGGTGGTTGCAAACGTGCTTGTCGCGATCGGCTTGTCGCAAGCATCACCCACCAATATCGCCATCCCGCTGAAGTTGTTGCTGTTCGTCGTCCTCGATGGCTGGTCGGCCTTGTTGCATGGCCTCGTCCAGACCTATCGATGAAGCCCACACCTCGAGCGATCGCAGCATGAACTCAGACGACATCATCCGTTTCACCTCGCAGGCGATGCTCGTGTGCCTTCTCGTGTCCTTGCCTGCCATCCTGTCATCGGCACTCGTCGGTCTGGTCGTGGCCTTTCTTCAAGCCGTCACGTCCCTGCAGGACGCCAGCATTTCACACGGCATCAAGCTGCTGGTGGTGTCCGCCGTCATCGCGGTGACAGCCTCCTGGTCGGGCGCACTCATGGTGACTTTCTCGCAGGGGCTGCTGCAGGCGGCATTTCGGCCATGAACCATTTGCCCAATGACGTCGCCCTGCCTCGCGACCTGTTCGCAGTTAGGTTTTCGTTACCGCGCGCCCGTGCAACAGGAGGAGGGGATGGGCCGGGAACCGACCCGGCGCGAGCAGCAGGGCCGAAATCGGTGTCTCCGGAGCTGATGCCGCTTTTGGCGGTAGAGCTGCCAGCCGCGCCGGCACCACCGGTACAGATCACCCCTTCGCGGCGAAGTGCCGTCCTGCGCTCGCCGTGGAGCGACATGGGTGATCGCCCGTGGGACGAGGATGAGATCAGGCGACTCGCATCCCGAGGTGCCGGTACTTTCTTCATGGTCGGTGGCAGAGGGCAATCGTCCGGCCAATCGACGGACCAGGACGGTGAGGGTCAAGGTCAGGGCCAGAACCCGACACCGCGTCAGCAAACGGCCGTACAGGATGGCCGCTTGCAGCGTGCAGCCGGAACTGTCCCGACGGCCAAGCGCAGCCACATGTCAGGCACCGGCGCATCTCTGGCGCAACGCTGCGCGGAACATCACGAGAGTTTTGGAGATGGCGCCATGTCGCCTTTCTTGCGCCAGGCGGTGATCGATCTGTTACCCGCCTTCGTGCGTGATCTCGGCAGCAAACTGCACGCCCTCGGTGTCGACGAGCGCCCGCCAGGCTCTCAGGAAAGCATTCGCCCGGTCGTAGAGGTTTGCGACGAGTTCTTCGAACTCGTCCGGCCGCTCTACAGCCGCTATGTGATGGGCCCGAACCTGCTGACCGATGTACGCAATGCACTCTGTACGGCGCAAGCCACGCTTTGCGACGAAGTTGCACGCTGGACCGATGGCGGGTCGAGGCTGGAACAGGTCATGTACGAAACCGTGAACCCGCTGTTCGCCATTCTTCTCATGAGTTGTGTAAAGGCGCCGGTTAGCGCTGCGGCCATGTTCGATGGCGCCAGAGGCCCGCATGAGGAAAGTGCATGACAGCCTTTCACGTGCTGACCGGGCTGCACGCCGGCGCTTCCCTGTCGCTGGCGCCGGGTCGTTACCGCGTCTCGGGCGAGGCCGAATCCAACGGGGCCGACCGAACGTCGGCGGTGGCTCGAATCACGCTGTTCGACTGGTCTTCCGCCCCCCTGAATTTTCAGGTCGATGGCCATGGAATGGTGATGATTTGCTCGCAAGAGGATGTCTCCGAACTCGCCTTCGCCGATGCCTGGCCGATGCGGCAGACACGATGTTTCGGCACTGTCACCTTGTGTTTGCAGCCCGACGGAGGCAGCGGCGAAACCGAAGATTCGCCACGGTCTTTATCCGGGCGCTCGTTCAGTTCTGCAGCGACGGTCCGCAAGCCTGCCGCAGCTGCGTCTTCGACGGCCCGGGCCAGCAGTTCCTGGGGCACGCGAGCCGGCTTCGTGGGTGCAGGATTGCTGGTGGCGGTTTCCGCACTCTACGGTCATACCGGCACCCCCCCACCCGAGCTTCGCGCGCAATCGGGTTTCGATTGCGAATGGCTGGAACAAAACCTTGCCACCCGCGGTTTGCACGAACTGCGGGTCGAAAAGGAGAACGACGCCATCGTCGTGAGCGGACTGGTACGCAACGTGGCTGAAGGGCAGTCGGCTCGTATCGCTGCCGCCGAATTTTTGCGGAGTAGTGCTGGTCCTATCGTGGCTCGGTGGGAGGTCGCGGACGTTATCGCTTCGACCATCGAGACAGCATTGCGCCATCCCGGCGTGCATGCCGTTTACGACGGGGACGGGCGCTTCAGCGTCCAGGGGCTGGTAGCCGATCCTGAGGCATTCCGATCGGCCGCCGAGCCACTGCGCAAGGACCTGGGCCCCAACGTAAGGAACCTCGAATTCGCTGTGCATGCCGCGCATCGTCCGGTGCCGGTAAACGCAGCGATCGCTGCGGGCGCCTTGCATTACTCCGAGCGGACCGATGGCGCCAAGGTTTTCTCTCAAGACGCCAAAGGGATGTGAGCTAGCCATGTTCAGCTGTTTTTCGAAGATCCACGAAGAGCGTTTCAGTGCGTTGGTGGCGGCACGCACAAGCGATCAGGAAACGAGCGGCGATGACCTGCCACTCGCTGCCGCCTTTTCGGCCTTGCACGCCTGCCGCGCCGAGATCGTGCATGAGTTGCAGTCTGCCGAGGCGCCAGATGCTCGCGAACGGCTCCGGAGCTTGTACGAGGGACTCAGCATCCTGGTCGATTTTTTGGATAGACGCCGGTCCGATCACGGCAGGCATTTGGAAAAATCATTCATCACGAGTGAAACCGTCCCCGCGGAACGGGGTTAATAGGGGGTTTTATGTTTGGGTTTGGATTAGCTAAGTTGGGTATGGGCGTTGCCAAAAATGCGGTCAGCACGATGGCGACTTCTGCTGCGGGCCACGCCAATAGCAATATTGCACAAGGAGGCATGGAAGAAGCGGCCGAAGACAATATTGCCATCAACAATAAAAAAGCGGAGCTTAATTACAAAAAAATTCCCTCTGCGGCAAGTGCCACTGCATCGTCGGACGCTCTCCGCACGGCATCACAAGGCTGATGAATTGCTCGCCGCTTCTCTGGTGATATGAGAAGCGGCGATTATTTAAGGCTCACGTTAATTCATGGCAAGCGACAGACTCAAGCAGTTGCTGACGGACTTCTGTGAAACGGTGGGCTTGTATCCGCCCGAAATCGTCAGGCGGGCGCAAGTGCAGGTGAAAGGAATGGACGTGGTGTTTCGATGTCATGAGGGCGACGACGATCATTTTTATTTTTCTTACCAGTTTGGAGCGATAGCGGCCGGTAGGACGTTAAAGGTCTTCAGATTGATGCTCGAAGCGAATGTCTTGGTGTATGCGAAGGATGACGCCGTATTGGGCATGGACCCCGACACCGGCGGCGTGGTTCTTTCTGTTCGTGGCTCATTCGGCGCCCAGGCGAACGGTCGATGGCTGGCGGATACCCTTGCGCATTTCGCCGAGCATGCGATTTACTGGAAAAATAATATTCTGGAATGTATTGACGAAATGTTTAATGGAATATCTTCTGGCCAATTTCAATGGATGAGAGCATGACGTCTCCAGAATGGATCGTGGGGGACGAGCAGTTGCCGTTGGTGCACTGCATGATCCGTTGCGTAGTTCCGCTTCTCGAAAGCGAAAGCCCGCAGACTGCTCAAGCGATTTTGTCCTGCATTAATATTCTTAGGCCGCAATGTGACACGCGAAAGCTGCAGGGGTTGGCCTATTACCGTATGGGGCAGTATTCGGAAGCCCTGGCCGTTTATGCAGATCTGGACGACATGGAAAGCCGTGCTTTCTATGCCCTGTGTCAGCGTGCGGTCGGGGAGGTGAGTTGGTTGGGTGTCGCGGCAGAAGTAAAGGATTCGGGCGACGCAGCAGCAATCGCCATTATCGATCCATGGATGGCCGGTGGATCCGATACCGAGCCGCCAGTAAATTCCCTCGATGCGGCATTGCCGGGGTACGCCTATTTTCCTTTGCGCGCCTAAAGGTAAAAGATTTCTTTTGGCTGCCGAATAGCCATCGCCAATCTTGTCATTCCCATTATCGATCGGGAAAATGCAGCATGAGTTTGTTTGAAATTAAAAACGTCTTGACCAGCGTCGAACCATCCGCAACGGATGCCGGCCTTCGAGTCCCGTCGGCCAACCCCGGCGACGCAGCCGAATTCGCACAGCTGATGGAAGGACTGGTACTCGCATCAGCCTCGACTCGACAACCGTCGATAACCACGCAATGGATGCGGGCGCCGATTGCTGCCTACGGGCGTGTGATGGAGTTGTTGGAGCGTCCGGCGCCCGCCGGAATGCCTGTGCTGCAGGCCATGGAGTTCTATGCGCAGAAACAGATCGACCTCAACGAGGCCAGAACACTGCAGAACGTCGTCGCCACGGTTGCCAAGCTGGCCAAGAAAAACGTCGAAACCGTGCTCAACAACAAATGATCCCGGATGTGAATTTCCTTCTCCGAGGCCTGCTCTGCCTGCTGCTGGTGCTGCTGGGCGGTTGCCGATCGGAGCTTTTCACTTCCATGGCGGAAGTCGATTGCAACGAAGCGCTCGCCGTGTTGTTGTCCGCAGGGATCGCCGCCGAAAAAACTTCGCCGGACGACGGCAAGACCTGGACCTTGCGTGTTCCGGAGGATCGGGTCGTCCGTTCATTGGATCTCCTGCGCGAGCGCGGATTGCCGCGGGGGCATTTTTCAAATCTGGGGGAGTTGTTCAAGAAGGACGGCCTCATTTCCACGCCCGTGGAAGAACGTGTGCGCTTTGTCTACGGGGTTTCGCAAGAGCTTTCCGAGACCTTGTCTCGCATGGACGGCGTGGTGGTGGCTCGCGTTCATATCGTGCTGCCCAACAATGATCCGCTGGCCACCTCGACACGGCCGTCGAGCGCTTCGGTCTTCATCAAGTACCGGCCCGACGCGTCCGTCGCCGCGCTGGTTTCCCCGGTCAAGAACCTGGTGGCCCACAGCGTGGAGGGCCTCGATTACGACCAGGTCAGCCTGACGTTCGTCGCGGCCGACGCCACTCCGGTGTCGGTGATGCAGGTCAGGCCTGCCAACCCGCTGGCAGGCGGCCTGATGGCCGCTTTAGCCGGTGCGCTCTTGTTCGCGGGAGCGGCGGCGGCCGGCTGGGTGTGGCTGAGGCCGGAGAGCGCCGGCCGTGCCGTTTGGCCGATGCCGGTGTTGGCGCGATGGGCGGCGACATTGCGTCGGCCCGCGACGCCGCCAGTGGGCAAGCCGGACGGCGATGTCGCAGGGTCGGCGCCATGAAGCCGGCGTGCCGCAGTTCCGAGTCGGTGGCGATGCGACTTCAAGCGTACGGCGCGTTGGTGCACGGCCTGCCCGATTGGGTCCATGCGAGCTGGTGCCAGCGCGCCGGCTTGAGCCAGACGCCGCGCCGACCCGAAAGTTACGCGAGCCTTTCGGTGGCACTCGGTGTCGGCATCCCGGCGGCGGTGTCGTTCGAATCGATCGCGCACCGGGTCGCCGTGTTGGCGCCGGACCTTCTGTCGCGGGTACTCCGGGCGCGTGCCTTGTTGCGACGCCGGGCGGCACTGCGCCACTGCCTGGACGAAGCCCTGCGCCGTCGGCTCATGGCGTGGCTGCATCCCGCCGTGTTCACCGCCGTGTTGACGGAATCCCTCGATGGGCCTCACCACGCGTTCGACGGCCTGCCCTTGCCGCTGAACCAGGGCCTGCACGACGGCGTCGACATGCTCGCCTGGGAAGGGTTCTGCCTGTTCCAAAACGACGGCGTGTGGACCGACCCGGCTTTGTTGCGATTGCTGCGCCTGGCCTTCCCGGCCGACCAACCGCTACCCGCCGGATTGGCGGCGTCTTCCGGGGCGGCGAACGGCAGCACCTGGGTGCTCGATCGACTCGACCGCTTCGTGCCGGAGGCGTCGTGGCTCTGTGGCTGAAATGCGGTCTGCGGGAGCTGGCGTTCGAGCACGACATCGTGCCGCGCGAAGCCATGCGTACCCTGGTCGGGCTGGATGATCTGGAGGAGATCACACGCCAGGATATCGCCCGCCTGGCGCACGAGGCGCGGGCGCAGCAGGACGCCATGCTGACGCGCGCCCGGGCGGAGGCGGACGCGGTCGGCGACAAGGCCCGCCTCGACGCCACCGCCGCCGCGCGGCTCGGCTATGCCCAAGGGCGGCGTGACGGCTTGCGTCAATGGCATGCGGAGGCCAGCGCGCAGCGGGCGGAGTCCGGCGCGCGTTACCGGGTTCACCGTGATCTCCTCGCCGATCTGGTGGTGCAGGCTACCGCCGCGCTGCTGCAGGGACCGGCGTTGGCCGGCTACCTGGAAAACGCACTGCGGGCGCTCGATACGCTGGCGCAAAAAGACTTGACGCTGACCGTCCGCGTCCATCCCGACGACCAGTTCGTCGCGCAGCAGGCCATCGACCGGCTACGCCCTCAGTGGCGCGATGGAACGGTGGTGAAGGTGCTGGTGTCGGACACCCTGGCGCCGGGCAGCTGTGTCTGCGAATCGCCCAGCGCCTATGTGGATGCGAGTCTGTCGCTGCAACTGGCAACCTTGCGGCAGGCAGCCCGAGGCGCGCTGCAATCCCTGAAACTGCCCGACGACGGCCCGACGGACATGCGCGAACCCACGGATGGCGACGCAGCCGCGACCCTGCAGGCGCTGGCGCGCCCCGAGGGGCAGGCGCCGCCGGGCCTGCTGCAGGAGTCTGACGAAGCACGTTCGCCGATCGCGGGCTACTACCACCTGCCCTCGGCGCCCTACAGCGGAGCCGATTTGCCGGGCGCCGGGGCCGACGACGATGACCGTTTCGAAGAACTCTTCGATGAGGAGTATTCCCTCGACGGCACGCTGCAGGACGACACGAGGCAGCGCTGGTGAACGATTTTTGGACGCCACCCGAGGTCGCGACGCTGCCGCTGAACTGGCAGCCTTCGGCAAACCGTTCCGGAAAGGTGTCCGAGGTGGTCGGCACCCTCATTCGCGCAAGCGGGCTGGACGCCGTCTGCGGTGAGTTGTGCGAGCTGCGGGAGCGCGGAGGGCGCTTGCTTCAGTACGCCGAAGTGGTCGGTTTCTCCAGCGAACACGCTTTGTTGATGCCCATGGGCGGCACTGGGGGGCTGGCACGCTCGACACTGGTCGTCGGCACCGGACGGTCGCTGCAGGTACGGGTCGGCCCGGCCTTGCTGGGGCGCGTGGTCGACGTGCTCGGCACGCCCCTCGACGGCCGGGGGCCGATTGAAACCACCGACGAACGACCCTTGATGTGCCCACCGCCGGACCCCATGCAACGTCCGTTGATCGCGGCTCCGCTCTACACCGGCGTGCGTTGCGTGGATGCCCTGCTGACCTTGGGCGAAGGTCAGCGCATGGGCATCTTCGCGCCCGCCGGCACGGGCAAGAGCACCCTGCTGGCGATGTTTGCACGGGGTGCGCGCTGCGATGTGATCGTCATCGCCCTGATCGGCGAGCGCGGGCGCGAGGTGCGCGAGTTCGTCGAACGCGTGCTCGGTCCCGAAAGCATGCGGCGCAGCGTGGTGGTGTGTGCCACCTCCGATCGCTCCGCGGTGGAGCGCGCCAAGGCCGCCCATGTCGGCACGGCCATCGCCGAGTATTTTCGCGACCAGGGCGCACGGGTGTTGCTCATGATGGATTCGGTGACGCGCTTCGCCCGCGCGCAACGGGAGATCGGGCTGGCGGCAGGCGAGCCGCCCACCCGACGCGGCTTTCCGCCGTCGATATTCGCCGAGCTGCCGCGCCTGCTCGAACGGCCGGGCTTGTCTCCGCTCGGCTCCATCACCGCGCTCTACACCGTGCTCGCGGAGGACGACACCGGCAGCGACCCCATCGCCGAAGAGGTCCGCGGCATCCTGGACGGTCACATGGTGCTGTCGCGCGAGATCGCCGCGCGCAACCATTACCCGGCGATCGACGTGACGGCGAGCCTCAGCCGGGTCATGGGCGAGGTTGCCGATCCGCATCACATGCACCTGGCCGGCCGCCTGAGACGCAGCCTGTCGCTCTATCAGGAGGTGGAGACACTCCTGCGCATCGGCGAATACCAGGGCGGCAGCGATGCGGAAACCGACGAGGCCATCGCCCGCCACAAGGACGTACAGGCCTTTCTGGCCCAGCCGGTCACCGAGGTGGTCGACTTCTACGACACGCTCGACATGCTGGAATCCCTGGTGCCATGAGGCATCGTGTGCCTCCCGTGCATCCCGTGCATGCCGGCGAGGCGTGGCCATGAATCCGGGAGAACTGCTCGACGTCGGCGTGCACCTGGAGGCGTGGACGGCCATGGTGCTGTTGTTCGGCATCCGGCCGGCGGTCGCCTTCCTGGTCCTGCCCGCCACCACCGAACCCGCGATGACGCCGAGCATCCGCTACCTGGTGTGCGCGGTGTTTTCGCTGCATGTCGCCGCCGGGGCCAGTCCCGCTGCCTTCATGGCGTTGGCGGCACCCGAGCACCTGCTGCTCGTCGCGTGCCGCGAGGCACTGATCGGCTTCGTCATCGGCTTCGCTGCAAGTCAGGGTTTCTGGGTTGCCCAGTCGATCGGCGCGGTCATCGACAACCTTGCGGGCTACAACAACGTGCAGCTCACCAACCCGTCGAGCTCGGAGCAAAACACGCCGGTCTCCGACCTGATGCTGCAATTGTTCGTGGCGGTTTTCTGGAGCTCGGGCGGCATGCTGCTGTTGCTCGGCGTCATCGGGCAAACCTACCTCTGGTGGCCGGTGCTGCAAGCCGTACCGACCTGGCCGGCGTTCCCCGAGGCATTCGCCACGCTGCAACTCACCCACCTGATGCGTTCCGTGGTTTCGCTGTCGATGCCCATCCTGTTCCTGCTGGCGTTCATCGATGTCGGGCTGGGGCTGGTGGCGCGCGCCGCGAAGAACGCCGACACCAGCCCGCTCGGAACCCCCCTCAAGTGCGCCACCGCCTTGCTGGCGCTGGTGCTGTTCAGCAGCGTGTTCCTGGAGGACATCAGGGGCTACCTCGCGCTGGCCGACCTCGCGGCCGTCATCGGCAAATGGCGCAGCCTTTCATGAGCGACAGCAGCGGTATCCGTCCGGCCTGGCGCGCACCGCCGACGCCGCCGCTTCGACAGGGCGCAGTCTTGGCCGAAACCCGGACCGACGGTGCGCGCGGCCGGTCGGAGCGGCGAACCGTGCCCAGGGATTCGGTGGATGGCAGGGCGACCGCTTCCCGCGGTGTGTCGCAAGCTTCTGCTGATCTAGGCCTGGCCTGGACCGAAGCCGGCCGGCAGGACGACGGCTCCGGCTCGTCGCCCGATGCTCAGGACGGGCGGGAGGACGGCCGGGGCGAAGCCGCGCAGCCCCCGACGGACCTGCTGGATCCTCGCCTGAGCCACGTCGCCGACACCATCGCCATGGTGTGCCGCCATGAGCCGGCCCAGTGCGTCTGGAGCGCGCGTATTCCGCTCGATGCCGAATTGCTCCCCGACACGGTATTGCACCTGGCCTATTCACCACTGGTGCTCTCACTGCGTTTCGAGACCAGCGATTGGCAGGTGCGAAGCCTTTTGCAGGGCCAACTGCCTGCGCTGGAAGCGCAGGTGAGGGCCTGGATGCCGGCTGGCGCCGAGGTCTTCGCCTCGCTCTGACGGGTCGGCTTCGGCCGTGGCACGGCGATTTCGGCAATCGCCTCACGGGCGCCTTCCGCCTTACCAAAAAATCTTTCTCCCGATGTGAAGGAGTTGCCGTGTTTTCGACCTCCACGAGCCTTGCCGCATATCCCGACACACGGGCGAACCGGCCTCCGCAAAGGCCCCGCCTCGCCCTGCGCTGTCCCTCCGCAGCACCCCCGCGGTCGGGGCTTTCTGGCGTCACGACGCTCGATGCGCTCAACGCGCAGGGGCTGTACAAGCCGCAGGGCGAGGGCTGCTATTACTACGATGCACTGACCTTCGCCCAACCGACGGTTCAGGCGCTCGCGGATCAATTGGGTATCCGGTGGCTCGAGGATCGCCTGGCCCAGGCGCGTCACGAGCAGCAGGTCCATGACCGATTACGCGAGTACGCGCGCGACTCCGGCCAGGGGCGCCGATGCCGGCAGGCGGCGGTCCTGATCTCCGGCGCGGTGGGGGCGGGCCTGGTCGGCGGGCTCAATTTCGGTGTCTTCGCCTTGCTGGTAGCGCAGGTCCATGCCGCGATGAACCAAAGCCCGGCGGGCATCGGTCAGGCCGTCGCGGGGCGGTTCAGCGCGTCGGCGGCCGGCCGTCAGGTGGGTCTCAATCTACTGGGCGCGTTGCCCGGCGCCGCCGGCTACGCGGTAGCGAGCGGGATCAGCGCGGCGCTCCTGCGACCGCTGATCGATGCCGTGGCACTGCTCCTCAGCGGTGGCGGCTTGACGCCGCTGGTGCCGGTCGAACCTGCCTGGGTCTATCCGATACCCGATCCGCTGAATCGGCACGGTCACCCGGTCGAGGGTGCGGCATACGCTGCCGCGCTCGAAAGCAACGCACGCCTGCGTCAAGCCTTGGCACGACGGCAGGCCCGCATGACCGACGTCGCGGACCGCTTCAACCTGAAGTTCGGCACCCCCCTGTTCGCCGTGTGCCACGCGGTGCGCGTGATGTACCAGGCGGCGTTGCTGGTGTCGCAGCGGCAGGCGCTGGCGGCGACCACGGCGGGCGGCTTGTCGGCCATGGCGTCGGCTTGCGCGGGTTTCGGGTTGCATCTCTGCGCGGGCGCCCAGCGGACCGTCGCCCGCGTGGATGTCGCGCCGGGCGTGCGGCTGCCCCTGTTCGTGCCGCGCGCCGATCTGCCGTGGCTGCGTGGCGAATGCCGCCCGTCGCTGACGTTGCAGGTGCGCCAGGGATTCGCGGCGGCGTGCCGTGCCGAGGTCCGCAACGTCGGCCTGTTGCGCCGGGTGGCCCTCGGGCTCCCCGCAAACGGACTCGCCGTCTACGGCGGTACCGTGTTCATCAACCTGCTGATCCCGCTGGGAACCTTGCTGGCCGAGCAGGTTCGCGCCAGCCCCGCAGGCGCCATCGCCGTGGCCGGCGCGGTGGCGCTGGTGGCCTTCATGCTGAGTTACTGGAGCGTGTGCAAGGCTCTGAGGCTGGCCTTGCAAGCGGTACGGCTGGACTCCCATCGGCTGGCCGAACGGCAGATTGCGCTCGCCTTCGCCCGATCGGTGGAGCGATTCTCCGAACTGTGGCCGCGATCGGTGCCGGTTCCCTACACCGCATTGCGCGAGCCCGGAGCGGTGCCGGAAGCCGGGCCGGCCGTGGCATCGTTCGATGCCATGAACCAGGTCGTGATCGAGGGACTGGAACTGGCCGAGCGGCAAGGCGATCACGGACACCTGGAGCCCGGCGCCGACCTGCGGCTGGCCGAGGCCTATCGGAGAGCCGCCGAAAATGCGCGGCCCGCCTGGGCAACCCAGCCGCAGGCCGATCGAACCAGCCGCTATTAGGCGAGCGTCGAGGCGCCTCAAGCCTCGGGAGCGGGCAGGCGTGCTTCGCCCGCGGACGTCAGTTGCAGGTGGTCGCCCAGTTCGTGGAAGGAATAGACGCTCAGCCAGGGAAGGCGTTGCTGAATCATGCGGCGGACATAGCGCCTGATATCCATGGCCGTGACGATGGCCAGATCGGCCCGGGCCTCGCCGCCGCTGATCTGCGCGATGGCATCGACCGTGCTGGCGACCTGCTCGGGTGGCAGCGTCAGGAAGTTGCCGGTGGGCGTGGGCTTGATGCCCTGCCGGATCAGTTGCTCCATGTCGGCATGCAGAAACAGGGCCGTCAGCCGGCCCTGCCCCTGTCCGGCCCGCCAGGCGATCATGCGGCCCAGGTCACCGCGAACGTATTCGGTCAGCACCAGCACGTCCTTTTCCTTGGGGCCCCAATACACCAGGCTTTCGAGAATGGTGCGCAAATTGCGGATGGGGAGCTGTTCTTCGAGCAGCCTGCGCAGTACGTCGGCAACCCGCTGCAAGGGCAGGACCTTCTGTACTTCGGATACCAAACCTGGATAGTCCGCATTGAGCTTGTCGAACATCCATTGCGTCTCCTGGATGCCCACGAAGAGGTGGGCGTTCTGGGTGAGCACGGCGACGGCGTCGGTTGCCAGCCGGGTCTCCAGGCCGACGACGCCCGGAGCGGGGAGCGGGCGGCTGCGCATGGGGACGTCCTGCACCAGCACGTCGTAGCCGCGGTCGGTCATGGTGGCGCTGGACCAGACCGCCATGCCGGGAAAGGGAACGCCGTACTCTTCTTCCAGCGCAGCCCGGGCATGGCGAAAGGCTTCGTCCAACGCGGCGGGTTCGACACGTTTCGCCAGCGCTCCGGACATGCGCAAGCCCAGGGGACTGGCAAACGGCGGCGCGGTGTCGGTGATGCGTGGCGCCTCGCTCTTGGCGCCGTAGCCGCGCAGCGCGGGCATGCGGCGTTTGTCGGGGCCACCGGATTCGTCTTGCTCGTGCGCCGCATCGTCGCCGGCCTGGAGCTTGCGTCGCTGCAGGCGCCACGCGCACAGGCTCAGCCCGCCGGCCGCGGCGATGAACAGCGGATAGGGAAATCCTGGAACCGCCGCGAAGCCCAGCAGCAGCACGCTGGACATGTACAGCGCCGCGGCGTTGCTGCCGAGCTGCCGCACCACCTCCTGGCCCAGCGAGTCGCGTTGGGTGGTGCGTGTGTCCAGGACACGGGTGGTCAGCACGCCGGCGGCCACGGAGATCAGCAGCGACGGGATCTGCGACACCATGGCGTCGCCGATGGACAGGACGGAGTATTTTTCGGCGGCCAGGCCCATGGTCATGTCGTGGTAGGTGACGCCGATGGTGATGCCCGCTCCGATGTTGATGATGGTGATCACCAGGGCCGCGATGGCGTCGCCCTTCACGAACTTCATGGCGCCGTCCATGCTGCCGTGGAGTTTGCTTTCCATGGCGAGCATGGCGCGCTTGCGGCGGGCCTCGTCGGCTGTCATGGTGCCCGCGCGCATTTCTGCGTCGATGCTCATCTGCTGGCCCGGCAGGCCGTCCAGGGCGAACCGGGCGCTGACTTCCGAGGCCCGTTCGGAGCCTTTTGCGATGACGATGAACTGCACCGCCGCGATGATGACGAACACCGTCAGGCCGACCAGCAGGTTGCCCCCCACCACCAGCTTGCCGAAGCTCTCGATGATGTGGCCGGCGTCGCCGTGCAGCAGGATGGCCTTGGTCGCGGCGATGTTGAGCGAGAGCCGCAGCAGCGTGGTGAACAGCAGCAGCGAGGGGAACGACGACATCGACACCGCGCTGTGCGCATACAGCGCCGACATCAGCAGCAGCACGCTGAGCGTGATGTTGACCGCCAGCAGGGTGTCGATGAGCAAGGGGGGGAGCGGCAGGATCATCAGCGCCACGATGGCGATGACCAGGCCGGCCGTGGCGATCTCGCCGCCGAAAGCGCGTGGTGTTTTCATGGGGGAGGGCGGCGGGCCGCGATCGGGGTTTGCTGCTGCAGCTGGTCGACCCAATGCAACATGAGTCCGACGATCTGGAAGCACTCGCGGGGAATGCCGGCCCCGACGGGAACACGGTAGAGGGTGCGTGCCAGCGGCGGGTTGACGATGACCGGGACGCCATGGCGCTCGGCGAGTTGGCGCAGCGCCAGGGCATGGGCGTCGTGGCCCTTGGCGGTCACGCGGGGCACGCCGCCACGGCGGTAGGCGATGGCGACCGCGTAGTGCACCGGGTTCGCCACCACCATGTTGGCGGTCGAAACCGCGCTTTCGTCGTCGCCGCCGAGCAGTTCATGCGCCAACTCCTTGCGGGCCTGCTTGACTTCGGGATTGCCGTTCTGCTCCTTGTTCTCGCGCTTGATGTCGTCGTCACTCATGCGGTGGTCGCGCAGGAACATGAAGCGCTGCACGCCGTAGTCGATCAGCCCGAAGACCACAAAAAAACCGACGGCGATGAACAGCAGCCGCATGAGTACCTGCCACATCAGCACCCCCAGCAACTCCGGCGAGCGGGCGGTGGCGCCGACGAGCAGGGGCAGCAGATGCTTCAGGTTGACGTACAGCAACGCCAGCAACACCGCCGCCTTGAGCAGCATGGTCAGTGCTTCGGTGGCGGCCTTCATCCCGAACACCCGCTTCAGGCCGCTGATCGGGTTGATCGCTTGCAGCTTGAGCATCACCGGCTGCATCGACATGGTGGCGGCGCCCTGGAGGACCAGGGCGAGCACCGCACCGGCCAGGGTGGCGAGCGCGAAAGGCAGAGTCATGAGCATCAGTTCCCAGGCCATGGCGAGCAGGATCGGCGAAAGTGAGGTGTCTTCCGGACGGCCTCGGTAGACCGACGGGCCCGACGCTGGCAGGTACTGCCACACCAGGCCGAACAGGCGCGCGCAGCGGTCCATCAGGAATTGACCCGAGAACCACAAGGCCCCCACCGCCGCCGCCAGCACGCCCGCCGAAGTGGCGTCGGTGCTCTTGACGGACTCACCTTCTTCGTGGGCGTCCCGCAGCTTCTTCTGCGAAGGCGGCCGATTTTTTTCTTCGGACATGCGACCGCTTCCGGGCGCTCAGGCGATGTGAAGAAGCCGTTGTCGAGAAAGCCCGGGGTCGCCTCGAGGACCGGAGGAGGACTCCGGTACGTCGACGACCCGACGCGCATCGGGGCGCACCGGGGACTCGGTCATGCCTGCTCAGGCCGCCAGGCCGTAAGGCTGGTATTGGGAGCGCTGGGGATAGCGGGCCATCGGCATCTCGATCGAGGCGAAGTCGGGGTAGCGGTTGCGCAGGTGGTTCAGGCGTTGAACCATGCGCGACATCTGCTCCCTGGCCTGCAGTTCCATGCCCTCGTCGTAGTCTTCGGGTGGCTGGTCGTATTCGTCCGCCATCTGCTGCGGTACGTAGCCCTGCTTGTAAAGGGAGGTCGCCGCCTCCCTGCGAGCCTGGTCCTGGTCGAGCCGGTTCAGGCCGTACTGATCGTGGACGAGCTGACCGCTGGACTGGTCGACCATGTTGCCGTCCCGACCGATGGAGACTTGGCTCGGCACATAGTTGCCGAACTTGTTGAGCGCCCGGCCTTCGATGAAGTCGGCCGAAAAGCTGGAATCCAGCGGCGTGACGCCGAGCGCGGAGCCCGCGCTGATGCCGGTGACCAGCGCGCCGGTACCGTCGGGCGTGCGCACCGCGGCGGTGTCGACGAATGCCAGCTTGCCGGGCTGGGGCGGGCCGCCCTTGCCGTCGCCCATCAACAGCTTGATCACGGTGCCGTCGTCCATCCGGATGCGGACATCGTTGTTGATGGTGCCGATCTCGCGGCCGTCCTTGCTGACGTGCGGATCGCCGAAGACCTTCCACTCGTATTTCTGCTCCCGGCCGTCGCGGCCCTGCACCGTCACGGACTGGTCGGCCTTGTCGAAACTCATCTTGTACTGGCCGGCCATGATGGTCGCCTTGTTGGGAGATTGTTCGGTGACCTGCGTCTGCGCGGGACGGCCGCATTCGTAGCGGCAGCCATGCCGGTCGGTGCGGTAGTCCTGCGGGTTTCGGTCGCGGCAGCGATCACGAATATTTGAGGCGTTGTCCTGGAAGTACTTTCGATAGGGGCGGCACGGGCATTTCTCGGCCTGCTGGTTGAGGTGGTCGAAGCAACGGTCGCGCGGCGAGCAGTGGTTGCCGGAGCCGCCGCGGTAAGTCTGTGAGACAGGGCTGAGTTGAACCATGGATGACCTCTTCGGATGGATGTGCCACGCAAGAAAAACAGGGGAGCGGGGGGCGGGCGGGGAGTCCCCGGTCAGGAGGCAATGTCGCCCGGATGACCCGGGGCGACGAACGAGAAAACGAAACCCTCGCGCATTACCGGAAACGCTTGTTGCGGTTTGTCATGGGTACCGAACGTTTCCCGGCAGCCGCTTCAGTCGAGTACCCGGGGGGTGACCAGAAACAGCCGCTCGCTGCGCTTCCGGTCGACGGACCGCTGCTGGAACAGCACACCGAGCACGGGTAGACGGGACAGCACGGGGACCCCGGTATCGCGGTCGTCGGCGACATCGACGGCATAGCCCGCCAGCAGCAGGCTCTCGTCCTGTTTGACGAACGCCTGGGTGTTCAGCTGGCTATGGGTGACCGTGGGCAGGTCGCCGACCATTTCGTCGGTGGAGATGCGGCCGTCGCGCACCTGTACGTCCAGGCGGATGCGCCAGCCCTCGGGCCCTGCCGTCGCCATGGGTGTGACCTTCATGTCGAGTCCGGCCGAGACGTTGTATAGCGAGGACGACTGGTAGCCCGGCACCTTCACGTAGAAGGTTTTTTCGCTGCTCATGACGGCGGGAACGTTGTTGAGCGTGGCGACCATGGGACGCGCGCTGACCCGCGCCCGTCCCAGCTTTTCGAGGGCGGCGACGCGTGCCAGCAGCGCACGGCCGAAGTTGCCCACTACCGCGGTCAGCAGCGCGCCGCCGCCGGTCGCGGGGCCGCTGGCGCTGCGTCCGTTGACGCGGTTGCCCTGCAGCGACCAGTCGACGCCGAATTCGTCGAGGGCGTCTTCGGAAACATCCAGGATCTGCACCGCGATCTCCACCATGCGCGGCTGGATGTCCAGGCTGGCGATCAGTGCGGCGTAGGCCGGCATGCGCTCCGGGAGGTCGCGCACCAGGATGCTGTTTTCGGCGACGTTGGCGAGGATGACCGGCAGGCCGGCTTCTTCCTGCGGGTCGGTGCCGGGGGGCACGGTCGCAGCCATGCCGGAGCCGGTCGAGGCGGCCGGCATGACGGTGGGGGCGAAGCTGGTCGATTCGGTCCGCCCCGCGCCGGCTTTCAGGTCCAGGCTGAAGGCGCGCCGCAGGGAGAGGCTGCCGCTGTCGACGGCCTTTTCGGCACGGGCGGAACCGAGGGCGGGCGCCACGGGATCAGCCATGGTTCGTTCGCTTTTCAACGGGCTGACATAGCCGCTGGAGACCTTGCCCCGCGACGTTTCTGCGTACAGCGCCTGCAAGAGGGAGGCCATGCCCGGCAGTACTTCGTCTTCGGCTCCGGTCTTGCGGTCGCCGGCCCAGGCGAAGCGCAGCGGAAACACCCGGGTGACCGTGCGGCCGCCGCTGAGGGTGCGTTTTTCGAGCTGTATCGCGATCTCGCGGATCACGTCGACGTATTCCTGGGGACCCGCCACCAGCGCGGTGTTGGCGACCTCGTCGTAGGCCAGCGCGAACCGCGGTTCGGTGACGCCCATGCGGTCGAGGGTTTCGCGCAATTGGGAAACCCGCGCGTGGCTCAGCCGCACCAGCGTGCTGCGCATGCCCTGGGCGGCCGACACGTGCAGCACGGCGCCGTTGTAGTAGTAGACGAAGCCGTACGAGAGCGCCAGCAGGTCGAGGAACTGGGCGGGCGTGAGGTCGAACTTGCCGACCACCGAGCCCTCGACGTCGGCGGCCACCGCCACCACCATGCCCTGGCTGGCGCCGAAGTCGCGCAGCACGTCGCGGATCGGCTTGCCGTCTACCGCGTACCTGAAATTGGCGCTGCGCCACTTGATCGGCATGGCGCCCGCGGCGCCGGAGGCCAGGCACAGCAGCAACATGACGACCCAGCGAAGCCACGGGCGAAAACGGATGGAAGCCTTGCAGTCCCGCATCGGGTCTCCTGTCGATCGCTCGCGAAATGCGAAGCGCGGATCGCAGTAGGCCCAGGGCGGCGCAAAGTTTCTTGCAAGGAGGCGAAACGAGCCTTCGCGGCCCGAAACCTGCCTCTAGAAGGCGAAGGTTTCCATGCGAAAGCGAAAGTGAGAGCGAACGAGACGATCAGGCCGTCTTTTGGTACCGCACGAAGCTGAAAGGTAGTCCGTCGGTCGCGACGAGATCCTGCCGGGAGGTCTCGCGCCAGTGGGCCAGGGGCAGCACCGGCGCATACGCGTCGCCGTCGAACCGGCGGTGGATTTCGGTGACTTCGGCGCTGTCGGCCAGGGGCAGGGCGGCGGCGTAGATCTGCGCACCGCCGATCACCCAGACATCGGCCGCGTCGGCGCACAAGGCCAGGGCCTGTTCGATGCCGGAGGCCGTTTCGGCCCCGTCCGCGCCCCATCCGGCCTGGCGGGTGACGACGATGTTGCGCCGGCCCGGCAGGGGGCGAAATCGTTCGGGCAGCGAATCCCAGGTCTTGCGGCCCATGACCACCGGGCAGCCACGGGTGAGCGCACGGAAATGCGCCATGTCTTCCGGCAGGTGCCAGGGCAGGGCGTTGTCGCGGCCGATCACGCCGTTGGCGGCGCGGGCGAAGATCAGGTGGACGCGCGCCGCCACGTCAGACCGCGACCGGCGCCTTGATGGCGGCATGGCTCCGATAGTCCTCCACGCCGAAGTCCTCGAACTCGTAGTCGAAGATGGATTCGGGCTTGCGGTGAATCTTCAGCACGGGGTAGGGGAAGGGCGCGCGCGACAGTTGCTCGGCGACCTGTTCGCGATGGTTGGCGTAGATGTGGCAGTCGCCCCCGGTCCAGATGAAGTCGCCGACGTCCAGGTCGCACTGCTGCGCCACCATGTGGGTCAGCAGGGCGTAGCTGGCGATGTTGAACGGCACACCCAGAAAGATGTCGGCGCTGCGCTGGTACAGCTGGCAGCTGAGCTTGCCCCGGCCGCCGGCCTCTTGCGCAGGCGCGACGTAGAACTGGAAGAAGGCGTGGCAGGGCATGAGCGCCATCTTGTCGAGGTCGGCGACGTTCCAGGCGCTGACGATGATGCGGCGCGAATCGGGGTTGCTCCTGAGGGTCTCGATGACCTGGGAAATCTGGTCGATGTGGCCGCCGTCGGGCGTCGGCCAGCTGCGCCACTGCACGCCGTAGATGGGGCCCAGCTCGCCGTCTTCGCGCGCCCACTCGTCCCAGATGCTCACGTTGCGCTCCTTGAGCCAGGTATTGCTGGACGAGCCGGTCAGGAACCACAGCAACTCCTGGACGATGGAGCGCAGGTGGACCTTTTTGGTGGTCACCAGCGGGAAGCCCTCGGCCAGGTCGAAACGCATCTGGTAGCCGAACACGCTGGTGGTGCCGGTGCCGGTGCGGTCGGCCTTTTGCACCCCGTGGTCGAGCACATGGCGGACGAAGTCCTCGTACTGGGTGCGGATGGGCCGGGAGGTGGTGTCGGTGGTGGGCATAGCCGGGCGATTTTAAAACCCGGGCGGCGAGAATCGCGGCCGATGTCCAAGTTGCCCGTTTCTCGCTCGCTGTTTCTCCGCACCCTCTCCCGGGGCGACGGCCTGCTGGGCCTGGAGCCGTCGACCGATTTCGCACCGCGCGGCACCCCGTTGACCGTGGCCTGGACCGAAGCCGACGATGAAAGCCTCGCGGCGCTCGGGTTTTTTCCGGTGCCGCCGCAAACCCTTCAGTGGCGCGCGCCCGAGGCCGCTGTCGATGCGCTGGGCGAACGGCCGCCGGTCTTGTGGAGCCTGCAGCGCGAGGACGACTTCGGCGACTTCTACGCCGACCGACTGCCGCACCTGCGCGATCGCGGCTGGCAGGTCACCGTGCTGCCGGGCTTCGCGCACGAGCCGGTGCCGGTCGGTGGATGGCGTCTGCTGCTGGCCGGCGAGGCGGCGGACGGCGCGGCGGCCGTTTCCGCGGGCGGCCTGTCGCTGAATCGGCGCGAGGGTTCGTGGCTGCTGTCGCTGGGCGTCGAAGTCGACGGCGAGGAACTGGACCTGGCGCCGCTGCTGGCCGGGCTGCTCAAGCGGGAAGGCCGCTGGCGCGACCGCCGCGCGCTGGCCGAGATCGACGACGACGAGCCGATCCGCCTGCGCAAGCCGGGCGGCCGCCATATCGAGATGCCGGCCGCGCCGCTCAAGGCCGTCATCGGATCGATGCTGGACCTGCTGACCGATCCGCGCCGGGCGGCCGGGCCGCTGAAGCTGTCCACCTGGGATGCCGGCCGCGTCGAGGCGCTGCGCCTGTCGCTCGCCACCAGCCAGGCCCGGCGCGCCGGCCCGGCCGGTGCCTGGGCCTTGCAGGGCGCCGAGGGCCTGCAGGCGCTGGCCGACCGTTTGCGCGCGGTCGGTGCGCCGACGCCGGTCGAGCCGCCCGAGGGCCTGGGCCTGGCCCTGCGCGGCTATCAGCGCGAGGGCCTGGCCTGGCTGCAGTACCTGCGCGCACAAGGCCTGGCCGGCATCCTGGCCGACGACATGGGCCTGGGCAAGACGGCCCAGGTACTGGCCCACCTGCTGCTCGAAAAACAGCAGGGCCGCGCCGACCGGCCCTCGCTGGTGGTGGTGCCCACCTCGCTGGTCTTCAACTGGCTGGCCGAGGCGAAGCGGGTGACCCCGGCGCTGAAGGTGCTGGCCCTGCGGGGACCGCAGCGGCACGCCGATTTCGCGGTGATGGCGGCGCACGACCTGGTCATCACCACCTATCCGCTGGCCTGGCGCGACCTGGACCGGCTGCGGCCCCAGCCCTGGCATCTGCTGCTGCTCGACGAGGCGCAGGTCGCCAAGGACGCCACCGGCCGGGCCGCCCGCGCCATGCGCCGGCTGGACGCCCGCCACCGCCTGTGCATCACCGGCACGCCGCTCGAGAACCACCTGGGCGAGCTGTGGTCGCAATTCGATTTCCTGATGCCGGGCTTCCTGGGGGACAGCCGCACATTCCAGCGTTTGTGGAAGAAGCCGATCGAGGTCGGCGGCGAGAGCGCACGGGCCGATCTGCTGGCGCGCCGGGTGCGGCCCTTCATCCTGCGCCGCCGCAAGCAGGACGTGGCGCCGGAGCTGCCGCCGCGCGTCGAAAGCATCGAACGGGTGCCGCTGGTCGGCCAGCAGCGGGTGCTCTACGAAAGCGTGCGGGTGGCGGCCGACCGGCAGGTGCGCCGGGTGCTGCAGCGCAGCGGTTTCGGGGGCGCGCAGATCGCGGTGCTGGACGCCTTGCTGAAGCTGCGCCAGGTGTGCTGCGACCCGCGCCTGCTGCGCGACACCGCCACGCCCGCCGGCATGGAGCGCGCCAAGCTCGACCGCCTTTGCGAGATGCTGCCGCCCCTGCTGCAAGAAGGCCGGCAGGTGCTGGTGTTTTCCCAGTTCACGGCGCTGCTGAGACTGGCCGGCGAGGCCCTGTCCGAAGTCGACGTGCCCTGGCTCTCGCTGACCGGCGACACACCGCCGGAAGCGCGCGGCGCGCTGGTCGGGCGCTTCCAGGCCGGTGAGGTTCCGGTGCTGCTGGCCAGCCTGAAGGCGGGCGGCACGGGACTCAACCTGACGGCGGCCGATACGGTGATTCACCTCGACCCCTGGTGGAACCCGGCGGTGGAGGAGCAGGCGACGGCGCGGGCCCACCGCATCGGCCAGACCCGCACCGTGTTCGTCTACCGCCTGATCGCCGAAGGCTCGATCGAGGAGCGCATGCGCGAGCTGCAGGCGCGCAAGGCTGCGCTGGCGGCGGGCATGCTGGGCAGCGACGACGCGCTGGCGCCCAAGTTCGGCCTGGAAGAAGTCGAAGGCCTGCTGCTGCCGCTGGCCTGACGCCGGTCAGTACTTCTGCAGCAGGTAATCGCTCACCCGGGCGGCACCCGGGGTCATCAGGGTGTCGAGGCGGGAGTTGAGAAAGTAGACATCGGCGCCGACGATCGCCGCGGTGGTCGGGTAGGAAAGCAGGCTTTTGCGTTCGCCTTGCACGGTCGCGGTGTTCCAGCCGTCCGCCGAGACCAGCGCCACGACCCGGTCGGCATCGCCGTTCTGCACCAGCGTGACGACGCCGGAATCGCCGAGCACCATGCCGTCGGCGCCTTCGAGGAGCGCCGGCAACCCGATGGCCGTGACCTGCTGCGGGTCGCGCAGGCTGATGCGAAAGAGTTCACCGGTGTCGTTCTTGTTGACCAGGAGGTAGCCGTCGGGGTGGGCGACGATACCGTTCAGTGCGATGTCCTCGCCGGCGAAGCGCTCGTCCCGCGCGAAGACACTGGCATTGCCGGCGGGATCGACGCGGTAGACGACCGGGGCCAGGCTGTCCGTCACGTAGACGTTGCCCGCGGCGTCCACGGCGACGTCGTTGGCGAAGTGCGCGCCAGGCAGCAAATGGCCCAGGTCGTGGTAGCTCCTGCGTTCGCCGGTGGTGGCGTCGTAGGCGGCCACGGCGGCGAGCTTGCGCAGGGTTTCGGGAGCGCTGTGGTCGGAAAGGCCGACATCGCCGTTGGCTACCCAGAGGGTGTTGCGGCCGGCATCCAGGAACATGCCGACGCTGGAGACCAATGCCTTGTCCTGGATGAAAACGCGGTAGTGGCCGTCCGGACTCACCTTGCCGATGTCGCCGTGGCTGATCGAACTCACCAGGAAACTGCCCTCTTGTGCAGAGTAGGCGATGCCTTCGGGGTAAGCCTGTTCGGCGGTGAAGGCGATGTTGCCCGCGGCGGCGGCCAGCTGTGCGGCGAATGCGAGCGAAACGGCAGTGAGCCGGGCGATCTTTTTAGCGGAATTCTGCATGGCGCTCTATCTTTCTGTCCGCATCGGCGGTTTTTGAAGTGAGCGAATGCTATCAATAAGAGCCGCTTGCCTTAATGGATGGTGGTGGCGATGGTGGTGGAGGTTGCGGTGGAATTCCGGCCGGATGACATACCGGCAGAACAAAACAAAAAAGGCCCCGAAGGGCCTTTTTTTATCTGAGCGAACCTGCTCAGACGCGTTTGCGGTACTCGGCGGTGCGGGTATCGATTTCGATGCGGTCGCCCTGCGACACGAACAGCGGCACCGGGATTTCGAAGCCGGTCGCGATCTTGGCGGGCTTCAGCACCTTGCCGGAGGTGTCGCCCTTGACGGCAGGTTCGGTCCAGGTGATTTCGCGCTCGATGCTGGTCGGCAGCTCGACCGAGATGGCCTTGCCGTCGTAGAACACCACTTCGAGGGTCATGCCGTCTTCGAGGTAGTTGAGGGCATCGCCCATGTTCTCGGCTTCGACTTCGTATTGGTTGTATTCGGTGTCCATGCAGACGTACATCGGATCGGCGAAGTAGGAGTAGGTGCACTCCTTCTTGTCCAGCACGATCTGGTCCATCTTGTCGTCGGCCTTGAAGACCACTTCGGTATTGAAATTGGCAATCAGGCTCTTGAGCTTCATGCGCACGGTGGCCGAGTTGCGGCCGCCACGGCTGTACTCGGTCTTCAGGACGACCATCGGGTCCTTGCCGTGCATGATCACGTTGCCTGCGCGGATTTCTTGAGCGATTTTCATAACGTTGTCTGGCTGGTTGGCCGCAAGAAGCGCGGCAGGCCCTGGGAACCGTTGCGGACCCCGGCGAGGTGGCCGGACCGAACAGCGGGCAATGGGAATTTCAGAAAAGCCTCAGATTTTACCGCGATCCCACCTTGGGGTTATTTCGGGCAGACTGCCGATCGCTTTCCCAGACTTCATCGACTTCACCGACCTCGCAGGATCCTCGAACGTGTCTTCCAACGTCATCGCAAAAATTTCGGCCGCTCTCGTCGAGGCGCGCCGCTCCGGCCAGCCGGCCGACCCGGGCCCCTGGGCCGACGTGGCTTTGTCCGCCGACGACATCTACGCCATCCAGGAACGCGTGGCCGCGGAACTGGGCTGGGCCGATGCGCCCGGTACGCCGGCCTCGGTGAGCTACTGGAAGGGCGGCGGCGCCGGCCCCGGCTCGGTGGCCAGCTTCTCGCGCCTGCCGCCGCCCTGGGTGCGTCCCGCGCCGGGGCCTTTCCGGGCACAGGATTTCCATCGCGTCGGCATCGAGATCGAGGTGGCTTTTCGCCTGGCCCGGGACGTCGAGGCGGTCGACCTGGCCTCGCGCACCGCGCACGATCCCGCCGCCTTCCTCGACGCCATGGCGGTGTCGATCGAACTGGTGGACTTTCGCTGGCAAGGCCAGGACCAGGCGCCGCGCGGCCTGCGCAGCGCCGACCTGCAGAGCAACGGCGCCCTGGTGATCGGCGACTGGACGCCGCTGCGCCCGGTCGACTGGGCCGCGCAGGTCGCGACGCTGGAAATCGACGGCCGAGCCATCGGCCGCTACCAGGGCTCCTTCGCCGGCGGCGACCCGCTGTGGTTCGCGCCGCAATGGCTGGCCCACGCGGTGGCGCGCCACGGCCGCCTGGCCGAGGGCAGCGTGCTCACCTCCGGCACCTGGTGCGGCCTGGTCTGGCTCGACGGCCGGGCCGAGGTCAGGGCTGCCTTCGAAGGCATCGGCGAGGCCTCGCTGACGCTGGTCTGAGGTCGGGTCGCCTCAGAGCGATTCGCTGCCGCTCCAGCGCGCCATGAGCGTGTTGGACGGCAGGCTCTCGTCGGCCAGTTTCTGCGCCGTCTCCACTCCAGCCACCGGCAGGCCGGTGGGATCGAGCACGCCGATCTGCACCAGCACGCTGGCCTGGTCCCAGTAGATGTGTTCGTGGCAGAGCTTGTCGCCCCGGAAGCGGATGACGCCCAGCATCGGGATCGCCACCTTCCTGCCGGTGGGCGCCACGCCCGGCAGCATCCAGTCGATCTCGGTGTCGTGGGTGAATTCCATGATGAATTCGTCCACGATCTGGTTGGCGCCGACGGTACGCGACAGCGGCTTGATGGCCATGTCCGCCGGGTTGCCGTGTACGAAGTGGTGCTTGTAGAAACGGTAGAGCTGGCGGTAGCCGACGCCCCCGGTCATGGTGGGAATGTGGTTGACGTAGGGCTCGGCCACCATGGTCGCCATGGTGTCTTCGACGTTGCGGGTGCCGAACTCGTATTCGCAGTGTTTTTCCCAAAGGGCCGACAGGTCGAACGCCGGCCCGATCTCGCGCTTGAGCGCGGCGATGGTGCGCTGGTGCGCCATGGCGGAGGCCAGCTTGTCGAAGTGCGCACCACCGGCGCGCGCGAACGCGTGGTCCACGCCCGGATAGGTGTAGATCTCCACGTCCTTGCGGCCGCCGAGGGCCGCTGAAATCGCGGCGCGGGCGTCGGCCGTGCAGTAATGGTCGAGTTCGGCGAAATGCAGCACCAGGCGGCCGGTCAGCGCGGCCGCCTCGGGCAATGCGTGCTCGATGCCCATGCCGTAGTAGCCGACGCACACCGCCGCATCGGTGCGGCAGGCCGCGAAGTACGCCATGCGGCCGCCGAGGCAGAAGCCGACCAGGCCCTGGCCCACGCCGGTGTCCACCTCGGGCAGGGTGCGCAGCAGGTTCAGGCAGGCCTGGATGTCCTCGATGCCCTTGTCCAGGTTGAACTTCTGCAGGTGGCCGAAAGCCTGCTCGAAATCGGCCGGGCCGAAGCCGAGTTCGATGCCGGGTTTCTCGCGCCAGAACAGGTCCGGCACGATGGCCACGTAGCCCTCTTCGGCGTACTGGGCGGCGACCGCGCGCATGTTGGCGTTGACGCCGAAGATTTCCTGGCAGATCACCACCCCGGGGCCGCGACCGGAGGCGGGATAGGCAACGTGGGCGGAAAAAGTGCCGGCGCCGTCGAGGGCGTGCACGGTCAGTGTGTTGGTCATTCGGGTTCCTGGGGATGCGGGGATACGACGGGTCATGAGACACCGATTCGGCGCCCGAGGCTATCCACAAATCGCAAGGCCCGGCCACGCCGGGGCCGATTGCCGGAATCGGCTAGCCAGTCGCCGGCCGAGGCATGCAAGTTGCTTGACGAAGCCACCCCGAGAAGCCCCCCACGATGAGGCCGAAATGAGCGTGTCATCCCCCGCCATGGACCTGAGCCGGCTCTACCGCAGTCCGGCGTTCCGCACCACCAGCATTCCGGACTCGTGCCGCCAGCTGGGGCCCGAGCTGTCCGAGCACCGCTTGCGCTGCGGCGCGGGCGGCCTCGACTACAGCCTGCACGCCACCCGTGCGCAACGGCTGCGGATGATGATCCTGCGTTACGGTCCCGAGGTCGAAATCAACTCCGGCGGCTTCCACGACTTCTTCCTGGTGCAGATGCCGCTGCGAGGCACGGTCGACATCCTGAGCGACGGCCGGCGAGTCTCGGTGAAGGCCGGCCAGGCGGCCGTGGTGGCGCCCCGGCGCGAGCTGCGCCTGCGCTGGAGCCGCGACTCTGAACAGCTCATCCTGCGGCTGCCGAGGCAACTGATGCACGAGGCCGCCGAGGCCTGCGTCGGCTGGCCCGCCGCGGCCGGGGAACTGGCCCCGACTTCACTCATCGACGGCCTGGATTTCTCCCGCTGGTCCGGCTCGCTGCAGGGCTTGATGTCGGCACTGCCGGGCGACGGCGAGGCGCGCCCCGGCTGGCTGGGCGAACTGGAGTTCGGGCTGGCGCTGCTGCTGCTGACCCAGCAGGCCCGGCAGCCGGTGCCGACGACATCGACTCAGGCATCTCCGCGCGCCGCCTCGCTCGCCGAACCGCTGGCGGCGGCCGAGCGTTACGCCATGGCCCGGCTGTGCGCCCCCATCGCGCTGGAAGACCTGGCCCACGCGGCCGGCGTCAGCTCGCGCACCCTGCACATGCATTGCAAGCGCCGCTTCGGCGTCGGCCCGATGGTGTGGCTGCGCCACCTGCGGCTGGACGCCGCGCGGCGGCAACTCGAGCAGGGCCACGGCCGCATCACCGAAGTGGCGCTGGACTACGGCTTCGGCCACCTGGGCCGCTTCTCGTCCTACTACAAGGACCGCTTCGGCGAACTGCCGCGCGAGACCGCCGCGCGGCGCTGAGAAGCTCAGCCGCCGGGGTCGGCCAGCCACTGCCGGGGCGAGCGCCCCTGGTCCGGCCCCAGCGCGGAAAAGCCGCCGTCCACCGGAATATCGACGCCGGTGATCCAGGATGCATCCGGCGAGCAGGCGAAGGCCACGGCGGCCGCCACTTCCTCGCCCCGGCCGACCCGGCCCAGCGGGTGCACCCGGGCGCCGACCGCATCCGCGCGCGCCTGGTCGCCGCCGGTCATCGCCTCCATGGCGGGCGACCAGGTCCAGGCCGGCGACACGCTCAGGCAGCGGATGCCGCGCGGCGCCAGCGTCACCGCGATGTTGCGGGTGATCTGCAGCAGCCCGGCCTTGGAGGCGGGATACAGCGCCCGCCCGGCCGCGCCGAACTTGCCGCCGGTGCTGCCGATGTTGACGATGACCGAGCCGGCCGCCATCACCTCCGAGGCCTGGTGCGCGAACACCGCCGCCGACACCAGGTTGACGTCGAGCGTGCGCCGCCACATTTCGCGCGGCGAACCCAGGCCCAGGTCGGCATAGCTGCAGGCGCTGTTGACCAGCACGTCGAGCCGGCCGAAGCGGCCCGTGGCCTGCGCGATGACCGCTGCGATCTGATCGTCCGAGGTGACGTCGGCGTGCGCATAGGTGGCGTTGGCGCCGATGTGCCGCGCCGCCGCCTCGCCCGCCTCGGCCTGCAGATCGACCAGGAAGACGTGCGCGCCGTCGGTCGCCAGGCGCGCCGCGATGTCGCGGCCCAGGCCCTGCGCCGCACCGGTGACGATGGCCACGCGCGCGCTGCAGATCCGGCTCATGCCAGGGCCTCCGCCACGTCGCCGATCTCCGCCACCAGCGCCATGGCGCGCAAGGCGGCTTCGTGCGCGTCGGGTGCGGCGGCGGCGCAGGCGTCCGACGCCACCCGCACCTCGAAGCCGCGATCCGCCGCATCCCGCACCGTGTTCTCGACCACCGAATGGGTCGCCACGCCGGCCACCACCAGCCGCTGCACCCCGCGCATGCGCAGCGTCTGCTCCACGGCGGTGCCCACGAAGGCGCTGATGCGGGTATGGGTGAAGACGAATTCGTCGGCGCTTTCCTGCGGCGCCAGCGGCGCGAAGAACTCGCTGCCCCAGTCGCCGTCGCGGGCCGCGCCCAGTTCGACGGTCCTGCGAAAGATCGGCGTGTTGCGCGGGCAGTCGGCGTAGTCCGGGCGGAAGGCGATGCGGACATGCAGGATGGTCCAGCCGCGCGCCCGGGCGCCGGCCAGCAGGCGCCCGGCGGCGTCCGTCAGGCGGCTGCGGGCGCCGTCGCCCTCGCCCAGCCCGACCCGGATGCGGCCGTCCGGGTGCACCACGTCGTTCTGGTAATGCAGTGCCAGCAGGGCGGGCGCGGCCGTCACAAAAACACTTCCAGGTTGCCGAAGACGCCGTCGCAGTTGACCAGGTCGACCCGCTTCAACTGCAGCTTCCAGCCACCGTCGTCCTGCGGCGCCAGCTTGTGGAACACCTGCCCGGCGAGATGCCGCTGCTGCAGCCGGTACTCGGTGTACTGCAGGGCGGAGCGCACGACGAGATGGCCCTCGCCGTCGAAGCCCTCGACCTGCACATTGCCCACCAGCCGGCTGCTGCGGGTCACCGGCTGCTGCGACCAGTTGCGGGCGTTGAGCAGGCGCCGCACCCGGGTCTCGCGCAGCATGCGGTCTTCCCAGAACAGCGAGATCTGCTCGAACGGGTCGGCCTGTCCGTGGTGGCGCGGCACCCAGTAGCGGCCCTCGTCGGTCCACAGGTCCAGCCAGGCGTCGAAGCGGCGCTCGTCCAGCAGGCGAGCCTCCTGGAACAGGTACTGCTCCACCCGGCGCAGCGCGGCCGGGTCGAGGGTGCAGGGCTCGACCGGCGCCAGGTTCAGGTCGATACGGCGGTCAAGCAGCATGGGAGCACTCCGTCGGGTGGATGGCGATCACGGCCGGCAGGCCGGCGGTGTCCAGCATGTAGTCGCGCCAGGCGGCGAACTGGTTGCGCATCGGCAACTCGCTGGTGCCGTTGGTGGACACGGCGCCGTCCTCCAGCATCGTGTCGGTGCCCAGGTAGCGGTGCAGGCTCACCCAGTCGCCGCCCCGGGTGGCGTTGCCCTCCTGGCAGCGGCGGTACACCTCGACATCGTCCGGCATCACGTTGGAGGAGGGCGAGTTGATCAGGTTGGCGTAGGTCAGCGCGCGGTCCCACACCTCGGCGGGCGCGCCCTTGCAGCGGAACACCTGGATCTCGACCAGCGTGCGGTCCACCGCCAGCGGCCGGATCACCCGGAACTGCTGAAACACCGTGTGCGGCGAGCCGCTGCCGTACAGGATGGTGTTGTGGCGGTTCATGCCCAGCACCTCGCGGGCGCGCTCTTCGCCCAGCGCTTCCGTGAGGCAGGCGAAATGTGCACGCGCCACCGGGTCGCGCGTGGCGGCGGCGGGGTCGAAGATGCCTTCCATGTAGCCGTGGCCGTAGTGATAGGCGCGCAATTCCAGCTTTTCCCAGAAGGCGTAGGGCTCGCCGTTGCCGTCCTGGATCAGCAGTTCGAAGGGCATTTCGCCAATGGCCGCCGCCTCGTCGCGCGCCGCCTGGAAAGACGATTCGTGGGTGACCCGCGCATGCATGGTGTCGTGCAGGTTCTCGTAGAACACCTTCCAGTTCGACGGCTGCTCCACCCGGAACACGCCGCCCACCACTTCCACCTCGCCCACCGGCGAACGGTCGCACAGGTTGTCGATGGACGAGGCGACGCCGCCGAGGAAGGTCTTCAGGTCCGGCCCGGTGGCGCTCTGGCTGGCGAAGACGAAGCCGCGGTAGCGGTCCACCCGGGCCACCGGCGCCATCGAGAACTGCGGATCGGCGGGGTCGTAGCCGGTGCCCTCGAAAGCGCTGCGCAGCGGCGCCGACAGGTGCGAGCCGTCGAGCCGAAAAGTCCAGGCGTGGTACGGGCAGCGAAAGAACTTGCCGGCGCAGCCGTCGCCTTCGGCCACCAGCTTGGCGCCCTTGTGGGGGCAGCGGTTGTAGAGCACCTTCACGCCGTCTTGTGCCCGCACCATCACCACGTCCTGGTCCCCGAGGCGGGTGGTGTGGTAATCGCCCGGCTTCGGCACCTGGCTTTCGTGGCCGACGTAAATCCAGGCGCGGCCGTAGATACGCTGCATTTCGAGCGCGAATATCGCTGGATCGGTATAGACGCGTTTATGCACGCTGTCCGGGCGCACCAGACCGGCGATTTCTTCCTTGCTGATCATTTAAAACCTCTCGTGAACCGGGCAATGCACCAGTGTGGGTAGAAAACCGCCCGGAAAATAGCCGGCATCCGCAAGGTTTTATCCGTAATCGGCAACGGTCCATTTTCTTAAAACGGACAAGCCCGGTGCCATTTGCGGATAGCGGCTGAAACAGCCCGCGTCCTAGACTTTGCCGAATCTCTGAATGGACCCCGCATGAAAAACACCCGACTGGCCCCGTTCGCCTTTTCCGTCTTGCTGCTCGCCACCGGCGCGCAGGCCGCCGACAGCGTGAAGATCGGCTTTCTCACCACGCTCTCGGGGCCCGGCGCGGTCATCGGCCAGGAGCTGAAGGACGGCTTCGCCCTGGGCATCAGGCACAGCGGCGACAAGCTCGGCGGCCTGCCGGTGAGCCTGACCGTGGTGGACGACCAGCAGAACCCGGAAACCGCCCGGCAGGCGGTGGAGCGTTTCGTGAAACGCGACAAGGTGGATATCGTCACCGGCATGGCATTTTCTAACGTGCTGCTGCCGGTACTGCCGATGATATTGGCCAGCGACACCGTTTATCTCAGCCCCAACGCCGGTCCGGCGGATTATGCCGGCGCCAAATGCAGCAAGAATTTCTTTGCCACCGCCTGGCAGACCGAAGATATTCCCGCCGCCATGGGAAAATTCGCCACCGAGAAAAAATTCAACCGTGTCGCACTGATCGCACCCAATTATCCCGGCGGCCGGGAATCCCTCGCCGGATTCAAGCGGTTATATAAAGGCGAGATTATCGAGGAGATCTATTCCAAGATGGGCCAGATGGATTATTCGGCCGAACTCGCCACCGTCAGGGCGAGCAAGCCGGACGCCGTCTTTTTCTTCCTGCCCGGCGGCATGGGCGTCAACTTCATCAAGCAGTTCGACGGCGCCGGCCTGGGCAAGCAGATGGCGCTGCTGACACCCGGTTTCTCGGCCGACGAAGACACCATCAAGGCGGTCGGCCCGTCGCTGCTGGGCGCCTACAACGGGGCGCAGTGGTCGCCCGATTTGCCCGGCGCCGCCAACAAGAGGTTCGTCGACGACTTCCAGAAGGTCTACGGCCGCCCGCCCACCCTGTACGCATCGCAGAGCTACGACACCGCCTTGCTGATCGACGCGGCGGTGAAGGCCGCCGGCGGCAAGGTCGAAGACCACGACCTGCTGCGCAAGAGCCTCAAGACGGCCGAATTCAAGTCGGTGCGCGGCGCCTTCCGCTTCAACACCAACCAGTACCCGATCCAGAACATCTACATGCGGGTGGTCGAGAAAGACGCCCAGGGCCGTATCGGCAACCGCCTGGTCGGCACCACCCTCGAGAACCACGCGGACGCCTTCGTCGCCTCCTGCGCGTTGCCCTGAATGGAACTGCGTATCGAGCAAGCCGCGCTGCTGGCCGGCGACGTGCGGGTGTTGACGCTCGTCGCGCCCGACCGGGAGCGCCTGCCGGGCTTCACCGCCGGCGCCCACCTCAACGTACAGGTGCGCGACAGCGCCGGCCTGCCTGCCTGGCGGCGTTATTCGCTGGTCAATCTCGACCCGGCCGAGGACGCGACCGAGGCACCCACCCGCTACACGCTGGCGGTGCGGCTGGAGCCGGCCGGGCGTGGCGGCTCGCACCACATGCACCACGCGCTGCAGGTCGGCGAAACGCTGGTGGCGGAGCCGCCGCGCAACGACTTCGCGCATCTGCCGCACGGCGGCCGTTCGGTGCTGATCGCCGGCGGCATCGGCATCACGCCGCTGGCCGGCATGGCGGCGCACGGCCTGGCCACCGGACAGGCCCTGACGCTGCACTACGCCGGTCGCAGCCGGGCCGCCATGCCCTGGCTGGCCGAGTTGCAGTCCCTGCTGGGCGATGCCCTGCAGGTGCACGCCGACGACGAGCAGGGCCGGCCGCTCGACGTCGCGGCGCTGCTGGCCGCCTGCTCGCCGCAGGACCACCTCTACGTGTGCGGCCCGCAGCCCCTGCTGGATGCGGTGCTGGCCCGGGCCTCCGCACTCGGCTGGGCCGACGGGCGGGTTCATTTCGAGCTGTTCTCCGCGCCGCAGGGCGACACGGCGGGTGCGGCCTTCGAGGTGCTGCTGGCCGACAGCGGGCGCAGTCTTCACGTGCCGCCCGACCGCACCCTGCTGGCGGTGCTCAACGAGGCGGGCTGCGATGTCATGGCCGACTGCGAGCGCGGCGAATGCGGCGTGTGTGCGGTGCAGGTGCTCTCCGGCGACATCGACCACCGCGACTACGTGCTGACCGAGAAGGAGAAGCAGGCCGGCAACGTCCTGCACCCCTGCGTTTCGCGCTGCCGGGGCGGCACGCTGGTGCTGAAACTCTGAGGTCCTAGCCGGCCACGCGCGGCAGGGACCCGAAAGCCTCCAGGGCGCCGGCATCCGCCGCCGCGATCACCATGCCCAGCACCCCCTCGAAGCGGGCGACGACGCCGTCCCAGTCCAGCGCCAGGGCGTCGGTACGGGCCGCTTCACCGGCACGCCGGCGCAGGGCGGCATCGCCCGCCAACGCGACCGCCGCCTCGACGAAAGCCGCCGCGTCGCCCACCGGCGCCAGCATGCCGTTGACCCGGCTGCGAAGGAGCTGCGCGGCCGCCGCGTAATGGAAAGCCACCACCGGCAGGCCGCTGGCCATGGCTTCGGTGGTGACGTTGCCGAAGGTCTCGGTCAGGCTGGGGAACAGGAACAGGTCGGCCGAGGCGTAGTGGGCGGCGAGGTCTTCGCCGTGGCGCTGGCCGGCGAAGATCGCGGCAGGGCAGCGCGCCTGCAGTTCGGCGCGCTGCGGGCCGTCGCCGACCAGCAGCAGCCGTGCGGCGGGATGGTTCCGGCGCACGGCTTCGAAGGCGGTCAGCAGGGTGTCCAGGTTCTTTTCCTGGGCCAGCCGGCCGACGTGGGCCACCACCAGGTCGCCCGGTGCCACGCCCCATTGCGAGCGCAGCGCGGCGCTGCGCCGGGCGGGATCGAACTGCCGTGTGTCCACACCGCGTGTCACCACCGTCAGGTTGCGAAAACCCTGTGCCAGCAGTTCGCGGCGCAGGGCCTCGGTGGGCACCATGGTGTTGGCGCACAGGTTATGAAACTTGCGCAGGTAGGCCACGATGGGCTTGCGCAGCCAGCCCAGCCCGTAATGGGCGCTGTAGGCATGGAAGTTGGTGCGGAAATCCGAGCACACCGGCAGCTTCAGGTGCCGCGCCGCCTGCAGCGCCGACCAGCCCAGGGCGCCTTCGGTGGCGATGTGCACCACGTCCGGCCGGCGCTGCGTCCACAGCCGTACCAGTGCGCGCCCGGACGGCACGCCCATGCGCAGGTCCGGGTAGCGGGGAATCGGCAGGCCGCGCATCAGCACCTCCTGGTAGCCGGCCGCGCTGCCGGCGGCATCGTCCCGGTGCTGGCGAGGGCGCACCAGTTGCACCTCGTGGTTGCGCCGGTGCATGCCGGCGACGATGCGCGCCACCGTCATCGCCACGCCGTTGACCTCCGGCGGATAGGTCTCGCTGACGAAGGCCACCCGCAGCGACCGATGCGCCGCCGGGAAGTCGTCGATGACCAGACCTTCGGATGCGATGGCGTTTGTCATGCGGTCGATGCTGACCGGCTTGTGCAACGGATTGGTGACGGTTCGGCCCGCGACCGGTTCCAGCGGCCGTCATGGGAAGTTCATGCGCGCTGGCCATCATCCGGGCACGCCGGCCGTGCCGGTCGGCGCTTGCTCCAACCCGTCAAAGAGGTGCGCCGTGAAAGATGACTTCCTGAAGACCGTCGCCGTCCAGCGCTGGGACGACCATCGCCTCTATCACCACAGCCGCATCAACCAGAGCCTGCATCTGCTGAGCGCTGTGTGTTTCGTGATCGCCTACGGGCTGCTGTTCGTCGAGCCGGCCTGGGCCGCGCTGCTGGGCTGGTGTGTCTCCATGACCAGCCGCCAGGCCGGCCATTTCTTCTTCGAGCCGCGCGGCTTCGACCATGTCAACGGCGTCAGCGATGCGTACAAGGAAGACGTCAAGGTGGGCTACAACATCCGCCGCAAGATCGTGCTGATGGCCATCTGGGTGGCGATCCCCGGGCTGCTGTGGGCGCAGCCCTCGCTGTTCGGCCTGATCGAGCCGGCCACCGACCTGCAGGGCTTCGTCGAAGACGTCGGCCTGGCGTGGCTGGCGCTGGGTGTCATCGGCCTGGTCTTCCGCGTGCTGCAGCTCTTCGTGCAGCAGGGCGTGGTGGAAGGCCTGGCCTGGGGCTTCAAGATCGTCACCGACCCGTTCCACGACATCAAGCTGTACCACCGCGCGCCGCTGGCCCTGCTGCGCGGCGAGCTGATCGACCCCATGCCGCACGTGCGGCATGGTTGAGCGCTCAGCGTCCGAACTTCACCCGCAGCATTTCCTTGAGGATGCCGCGGCGGATGCCGCGGTTGTCGAGGGCCACGTCCTGCCACCACCAGCCGTCCTGCCGCATGCGCTGTGCGGCGGCCACGAAGCGCTGCAGCACCGCGTCGAAGTCGGCGTCGCTGTAGTTGAGGCTGAAGATCAGCCGCCCGGTGCCCACCCAGCTCAGCGCCAGCCCCTGTTCGCGCAGGTAGTCCTGCAGCATCCAGTTGTAGCGCGAGGGCTCGGTGTAGGTGATGGTCCAGATGGAGGACAGGTTGGCGGTGCGCACCGGCAAACCGGCTTGTTCCATGGCCGCGTTGAAGCGTGCGGCGCGGGCGTTCCAGCGCTCGTCCAGGCCGGCGTAGAGGTCGCGCACGGCGGGGGTCTGCAGCCGGTCGAGAAAGGCTTTCATGGCGCCCATCACGTAGGGGTGGGCGTTGAAAGTGCCGCGGGCGAAGCAGATGTCCACCGGTCGTGCCTCGCGGTAGCGTTTCATCAGCGCGGCGCGGCCGCAGACCACACCCACCGGCAGGCCGCCGCCGAGCGTCTTGCCGTAGGTCACCATGTCGGCGCGCACCCCGAAATACGCTTGCGCGCCGCCGGCAGCCAGCCGAAAGCCGACGAACACCTCGTCGAAGATCAGCACGATGCCGCGCTCGGTGCACACCTCGCGCAACTGCTTCAGCCAGGCGGTGTAGGCCGCCCGGTCACAGGCCGCGGCCCGGCTGCTGTCGAGCAACGCGGAATCGCCCGGCGCGCCCTTGTTCGGGTGCAGCGCCTGCAGCGGATTCACCAGCACGCAGGCGATGTCCCGGCGGGTACGCAGCACCTGCAGGCTGCGCGCTTCCATGTCCTGCAGGGTGTAGGTTTCGCGCGGCGGCAGCGGGTTGCCGGGGCCGGGTTGCACGTCTTCCCACCAGCCGTGGTACGCCCCGCAGAAACGCACCAGGTGTTTGCGTTTGGTGTGATACCGGGCCAGGCGCACCGCCTGCATCACCGCCTCGGTGCCCGACATGTGGAAGGACACCTCGTCCAGCCCCGAGATGGCTTTCAGCCGCGCCACGTTCTCGGTCACGCAGGGGTGATAGGCGCCCAGCACCGGGCCGAGCGGTGCGGCCAGCGCGGCGCCTTCGGCGATGCAGTCGCGGTAGAAGTCCACGCCGAACACGTTGGCGCCGTAGGAGCCGGTCAGGTCGTAGAGGCGCTGGCCGTCCAGGTCTTCGACCATCACCCCGTCGGAAGCCTGCAGGAAGCTGCCCGTCTGCAGCCGGCTGCGCAGGTAGGGGCTGTACTGGAAGGGCACGCGGTAGCTGCCGGTGAACTGCAGGTCCGAGATGCCGTCGCGTGCCTCGGCCGTGGCGGCGATGCTGAGCTTGTGGCGGTCGTTGAGCACGGCAGACAGGCGGGTCAGCCCGTCGCGGCGCTGTTGCTGCACGGCGGCGGGTGCGCCGTCCGAATCGAAAAACCGCTGTTCGTCGTAGGCGTAGCCGGGAATCCAGCCGGCCAGGCGCTTGGCCATTTTCGAGTGCCCGGCCAGCGACCGGTGCTTGGCCCGCGACAGCTGAAGCCGGCGCCGCGCCTTGGGCAGTGCCCAGGCTGCCAGGGCGGCCAGGGCGACGGCGGAGAGTGCGAAGGTGTCTTCCATGGGTGCGCTTCGGGGCGGTTGGCTGCGATGCACCCACATGTAGCAGCGCAAATTGACAGGCCCATGAAATGAACGCGTTTCGCAGATTTCTCCAGCAGGAAGACCTGAATTTTTTGCTGACCAACCGGGTTCCGCGCCTGATGCTGACCCGCTGGATGGGCTGGTTCAGCCAGATCCGCAACCCGCTGGTGTGCCGGGCGTCCATCGCGGTATGGCGCATGTTTACCGACCTCGACCTGAGCGAGGCCCGCGAGCGGAGCTTTGCCAGCCTGCACGCGTGTTTCACCCGCGAGTTGAAGCCAGGCGCCCGGCCGATCGATGCCGATCCGGACGTGCTGGTCAGCCCCTGCGACGCCATCGTCGGCGCCTGCGGAGCGGTGGAGGGGCGGCGGGTGTTCCAGGCCAAGGGCTTCCCGTATGCGATGCAGGATTTGTTCGGCACCGGGGACGATGCCCGGCATTTCGAGGACGGGACCTATGTGACGCTGCGGCTGACGTCCAGCATGTACCACCGCTTTCATGCGCCAGCGGATTGCACGGTGGACCACGTGACCTTCATCAGCGGGGATACGTGGAACGTCAACCCGATTGCGCTGGCGCGGGTGGAGCGGCTGTTCTGCCGCAATGAGCGGGCAGTCCTGCGGACCCGGCTGGGCGAGGCGCAGGGCGGACACCGCATCGCCATCGTGCCGGTGGCGGCGATTCTGGTGGCGAGTTTGCGGCTGCACTTTCTCGATCTGCTGCTGCACCAGGGTTACCGGGGGCCGAAAGAGATTCCCTGCGCTGGCCGGTTTGCCAAGGGCGAGGAGATGGGGTGGTTCCAGCACGGCTCGACCATCCTGGTATTCGCGCCGGCGGGGTTTGATTTGTGTGATGGGATCGCGCCTGGGGTGCGCATTCGGATGGGGCAGGGCTTGATGCGTGCGGCGGGTTGATGCCTGCCCGTATAAGACCGCCGGCAATATCCACGTCTTGGCTGAGAGCGGATCTGTAACGCGATACCCAGGATGGGATAGCCTCCGCATTTGGAATGCGCTTGTGAGAGTTGGTGGACCGGGCTTTATTGCAGGGTTTGAGTGAATCTTGAAATTAGCCGATTGCCTGGTGATTCCGGGCAATCTTCCAATCTGTAGAATTTAAAAAATGCACGAATCTTTTATCGTCCGCCTGGCTGTCGAAAAAGACTTCGCCGAGTGGTTGCCCTTATGGAGTGGGTACAACCAGTTTTATGGGCGCAATGGCGCGACTGCATTGCCCCAAAACATCACCCGAACGACTTGGTCGCGTTTCATGGACCCGAAAGAGCCGATGCATGCACTGGTCGCCCAAGGTCCAGACGGTATTCTCGGATTGGCACACTTTCTTTATCACCGCAGCACCATCCAGTTGGGACTGAGTTGCTATCTGCAGGACCTCTACACCGTGGAGAAGGCGCGCGGGCGCGGCGTAGCACGGGCGTTGATTCAGGAAGTTTATCGACAAGCGGCGGAGCAAGGCTCACCACGTGTGTATTGGCAGACACATGAAAGTAATGTTGCCGCGATGAAGCTTTATGATAAGGTTGCGGAAAAATCTGGCTTTGTTGTTTACCGGAAAATGATTGAGCGTTTAAATTGAATGCGTCAGTTGAGGCTGCTATCGGCCAAAAGCAGCCCCTAACCTTGCGGAATTTACTATGAAGACTGGGCTTGAAAAAATTTATGCCGACTCCCCCGCGGAAAGGCAAAAGGGAGCTCTTGTATTTGGCATTTTTTTTGCCGGTTTTGGCATTTATGAGCTCACTCATCCGGGAGAGGTAGAAGCGTCTAAGCGTCCGTTTATGCAATTTATTGCTGATGCTTTTGGGCCAAACGGTCAGGCTTGGGGAAGCATTGTATTAGGGGGTTTTTTCATAGCGCTGGCGGCCGTAGACTATCTCAGGGCGCGCAGAGCATTAGGCCGAAGCGAGACAGGCCGCTAGCGGCCAAAAGCAGACATGCCTATGCGATTTAAGAATTTTCAGAATTGCCATTGATTGAGCGTTTGCTCTGGATTCTGGATGCTGCCATTGGCTTAGGCCTCATATCCAGCGCAGCTTTAGCCTCTCTCATGGGCAACTTGCTGCTAGCCTGTATCCTCATGGGTGTTGCGATAGGCGT